>Ga0210059_1000009_pt1 | contig 136228 bp, 72 predicted proteins | sample Ectturendosymbi2_FD_188042 | JGI IMG/M metagenome (GOLD analysis project Ga0210059, IMG submission 188042) | Ecteinascidia turbinata endosymbiont from Florida, USA - Sample 2 (SPAdes) (version 2) | ecosystem: Host-associated > Tunicates > Ascidians > Unclassified | place: Key West, Florida...
CCAAAATTTTGGCCCATGGGATTGGCGTCCAGGGCCCATCAAAGTAGGTCCAAAAATCGAAAACACCCCCACTTTGCGAGCCTCTCCCAGGCGAACCCCTCACCCAAATTAAAAAATTTTTTTAAATAGAACCAAGAAGACTTTCCGCATCCGTAGAGGGTTTGAACACCTCTCTAGCTGCTGCAGCTGGCGAGTTATAACAAAAAAACCTCGAGCCAATTAATTGACTCCGGTGGTCGATAATCCGCCGATTGCACAAGGTGCTGATCAGCAATCATTGATATCACCTTCGGCGCCACTTCTACTTTTCGCTAGTGCAACGTTGGGTGTCAAGCTATTTGGGTTAAATTGGCGTTTTTTGTATTGTGCATAAACTAACTCTAGCTACATTTGAAAGAAATGTAATGAAGGATGTAATTCTATTACCTTTGATTCATTTGGTAATTGCCGCCAATTTTGGTTTAGGCTATTTTTTGAAGCACTGGTTGGCTGTTTGGCGTATTTTCGTCCTACTATGAAAAATATGTGGTAAGAATTGATAACTCATTTTAAAAGAGTGGAAATAATGTTGAAATTGCTGTTTTATTGCAAGAGAACAATTTCAGACGGTTTTGGTGTCCATACTGGCCATACTGGCACTTGTTGTGATAGAAATATCATAAAATCTGAAGTCGTGACGTCGTAAATAATATACAGTCGAGATAAAGGAAGAGAAAAGGATTCTCCCAGACCAGTACCACATTGCACAACAACAGCAAGGCACTCGGACGTCCCAGAAAGTACTTGTCGAACGACGTACCTCAGCGCCCCTCGCATTGAAGCGAAAAGTACGTCGTTCGACGTAGCTTGGCACCGAACTTGATATCCCAAAAAAAGTATAAATATCCAAATAGCTTGAAATGGATCTTTGTCTCAAATACAGTACATGAATGATTTGTCTTTGAAACATTAGAGTTTATCATTGACACAAGCAAATGTCTTCTTGAACAAATCAACAACTCATGTTTAATGAAGAAAAAGGCAGCAACTGTATTTTGCAGTAACATTTTACACCCGTTTTGATGCAAGGACAAAACCAATCAACGGAAAATTAAAGTGTGAAAAACTGAATGCAATAATCTACATTATTTTCGTATTGAACAAATCTTTCAAATATCAAGATATTATCGCATGGATTAACGAGGACTTGGTGATCTGTGAACAAGTGCTCTATTTTAAACAGGTGTTTGCCACAAAATGTTGTCGACGATTGTAGTAGTTCAGCGTTTTATAGCATTATCAGTTTTATAAGGTGTTTTAGGGACACGATTCTTGTTTCTAGAATTGAAAATCAGATCCCTAGAATCAGAGAAAATTAACATCGGGTCCCTAGAATAAGAGAAATCGGGTCCCAACAGGTCCATACCGTGTACGTATCAATTTCCTTGAAATAAAACCCTGGCATTATGTTAGAGTTCTTGCATGGAAAAAATTAAACTGAACTTCTCAGAATTTCTGCCAAAACAATGGTTTGGGTTGGATGAACGCAGAGTTAGCTCAGATTAGGACAAAGAAATCAATGCTGCAGTTGTTCACATGTTTTGCCACTAACGCTTATGAAACTGAATTGTTTTAGTTTGTTCGTATTCACGAATACTTTTAAAATTATTCGCGACCTTTTGGTAGCGAAGCGACTTGAGAGCAGAATGAAATTTCGAAAATGAAAATTTCTTATAGGATGTCTCCCAACTGGTGGTCAGTGGACGACAAGAGACAGGATATGAAGTTCTGGAAACCCACTTTCTTCAAGATACTTTGTAAAGGTTTCTTTTTGATAAAACTTTAACGTCTGCTGCATAATTAGTAAAAACTTTAATGGGAAAACAAGTGATGCATTAACAGTGGATCTTCTGATGGTTTTGAAGCTATACGGGCACTCATTTGTGCATGATAAAATGGCCTTCATTTTCTCACGTTGCTTGTATAGCATGCAAAGTGTTATACACTGTGAGTCATGGAATATCGCCTTTGGTGATTTTCCTGTTCTTTTAGCTTGATTGCACAATGGTATGGAATTTGCTTGTGTACAATTTCTAGGTACAACCCACATCCTATGTTTTCTTTGATAAATTAAAAAAATGTAATTGCAACTTTTATTTCAATAGTTTCTCTAGAAACTACTGCTGTGAAAAAAAGTGCACTTGTTCCACGTGTGTCTATGGTTGCGTTTATTCAACGAGGTTTGGCTTTTATGACAAAAAGATATTAAAAGACATTCTGTACAGCAAACCTTGTAAACCACATATATTTTTAGATGTTTTTTTTCAGATTTTGACTATGCGCGCCAACAGATTCGAGTCCAAATACTTTGTAAACTATCGACATAATTGCACACAAAATTTAGAAACGAGACCACTCCATCAAAAACACAAATTACGGAAATTAAATACCACTTTGTAGTAGCTTTTGCAGTGAAGGCTTGACAATTTGCCCTTCTGTTGTTGTTCTCCGTTTATCGTCATTGTTACAAACCATTACAAAGCATGTTAGTATGCGTGATGATATAAAGTTACGAATTGCATTATGAAAACGTTTTCGATATCTGAATGCTATTGTAAGAAAACTCTTCTCTGCTGCTCCGGATCATTGAAATCGCAGATTATCAAAATGGAAACAAGTATGCGCTGCTCGAAATGTTAGTAGTCATACAGTACCTACATGTCCCCGATGACTAACGATTCACTCACGTAATCTGCAAGGTGCGGTTTAATTAGTGAAATTACCAACAGGCCATTTCTTCCATGCGGGGTCTCTAATTTGTCTAGTATACAACGGTCAACCCTGTGTTATAATTGAGCTTCCAAGCTTTTATTGCGAACAACGAACACGCCGAGATTATGCAGCAGAGACCCACGCAGCTGGTGACATGTAGAGATTCACGAAGCTGGTGACATGCGCCGTCAAGCTCGTTACTGGTACAGCCAAGCGCAAGAAGTTATGGACTGCACTCAAGTAATAAACTGCTTAAAAACAAATCAAAAGTGGCTTCGCACGACTACTTTTGATTTTAGTTCTTCGAATATGGACTTCAGTGTCTTATAGTAAGCCGCCTAACAGATGTATTTTAAGGCAAAGACTTAAGTGAAATAAATACACTGTGATACTAAAACATAATTTGGGGTCGAGCGATAGCAACAGACATAACACGATGTCCAACACTGGGAGTTGCGTCAGAACAGCTACCCTTACTTGCTAAACAGTTTTCTCCTGTGTAACCAGCCAAGCAAGAACAGGAAAATCCATTCACCAAATCTGTGCAAGTTGCGTTGTTAAAACACGGAGAGGAAGAACATTCGTTTATGTCTGGAAAAAAGTAAGGAAAACACTAAACAAAGTTTTTATGGTTTGAAATAAAAAAACAAAGCCGAGAACATTGCATTAGCGTTTGCAAAAGCATCATGGGATGATTTTCACAAAATGCCAACAAATATAATGCTTTAACGGCGCTGATTAACCACAGCGGTCTCATATGGTCACGCCTGAGTGTTTGCTCGTATAATGGAACGCGTTTCCGATAGTCTCCACAGCTCATCCGTGCACAGTGAGCCTGGTAAGAAGGCTACAGTACCAGCTTACAAGATCTTGGTACGACACGAAAGGGAGTCGAACTCCAGACCTATCAACACCGAGCAGAATTACCAGTACCACGGGCCAACGGGTTGGTGTGCCTATTGAGCTGCCCTTAAACTACGCAGAGCACCCTAAATACAGACAAACCATTCTCGCAGTTGTAGCCCTCGTATCCAGGAGGACATGTGCATAAAAATCCACTGGTGATATCTGTGCAGGTTCCTCCGTTTTGACAAGGAAAAGAAAGGCAATCTGTTGCGTCTGAAAACAAGCAACTTGATTTTGTAAATAAAATTTCTGAATTTTACGGCTTTTTCACAAATGTTTTTATGAATTTTTTCCGATTTGTCAAAGAGTAGATAACATTTGCGTTGTTATTGAAGCGGTTTCGCTATTTGTCACATACTTTTTGTCGCAACCAAATTTTTCATCTTGATGGACCAGTGGGTGTATGCAGAATATGCAAGGAAGAAAATAAATACAATTGAAAAAGCGTAGAATTTGTGTTTTTGGCATCAAAGATGATGATTCACGTCGCGCAACCGCATCGGTCTGCAGACGATTAACACACGAGGTTTCCGTTGCGTATTTACGCTATTTACGCGGATATGAATCAATTTTATGACATTTTGCCAAAGTGCCAAACATCGCAAAAAATTGCTAGCAGCACAAACGCAGCTGTTGTACTTGTAAAAAATAAATCCACCTTTTTCTTACCCAAATGCTGTGCCATTAGTCCTTGATGCATATTGAGGGCTCGCAATTTGCTCATGGCACACTGAAATCAGTTTTTATTTGAAATACAGGTTAAATCCGTACATGCTCAGCTGCTGCTATACTAGAATCCTGTTGACATTTTGTAGCCAAAAACAAGTTAGCAGCAAATACCGCGTTATACGTCGACTGGATGTTTTCCTAATTTAATAATGCGTATATTTTTGCAAACTCAATTCCTATTTATATGTTTCGGAGCTGGGAACGACCAATCCATAATTTTGCAGCTTATGAAAATTTCTTAGCTTTTGCATTTTCTCGCAGAACCGTCATTTTTGATTGGAGATTTATCCAAACTATATTGGAAAATTTCTGAAACGTTTCAGTGTGTTTTGTCATCCAATATTTTGTGCATGTTTGCAGTGGGCCATAGTTCAACCAATGAAAAATACTTGGTTGTATTGGACAAACAAATGTTTTTCAAAGTTTTGTTAATAACTTTGAATGAAATATAAGATGCTTGTTTTAGGTATCTTTCAAAGTATGGCAAAGTTTTAATAAAATTCATGCGATTTTGCTCTCACCGAAGACAATACTGAAAACATTTACGCTGAACCGATTACTAAAAACTAAGTTCACAGGTATTTCAACATCAAACTTTGCTTACTCTAAATCTTTAGCAACGATTTCTTGAATATTCTCTAAACGTGTATTTTGGTGTGTGATGCTGTTTTGCAACATTCCGAAATCTTCGTTCTGTGTCGTAGACACCAGGAACGGCAAATCAATAACGGGGAGAAGTTTCGCAACGGGAGAAATACGTGTCACTCACGAATATTACGTGTTTTAAAGTAAAATGGTCTATATAGATATCTGCAGGGGCGTAACGAGGGGCAAGGGGGGCACAATTCCCCTGGCGACAAATAACTATGAGGTGACGAATCACTGAGGGGGTCGAAAAGTCCCAAAAATGTCACTAGTACTTTCTTCAATACGGTACATTTGCTTCCGAAAGACTTCATGTTCGACCATGGGGGAGCCAAATTTACTTCTTGCCCCGGGCGCCATCTAACTTCGTTACGCCCCTGGATATCTGGTCACGATTTTCCAAAACATTGTTTTACACAACGCGCAGTCGAGCACGACACTCGCGAATCAAGTCACTCTTCTGTCGATCAAAGTACAAAGCTGCTCCACCCAAGTCGGTGGGCGAAGAACAGGATCTCTGATTTGGGAGATGTGCAATTGGCAAACAAATGCATGTCAACCTGACGCTAGAGATATGCTTTCTAATTGGACCATCACATTTGATAAAAGTACAGTCTTTTATCAATATCTGGGATCGGCTTTGTCCAGAACAGCGTTCATACCTGCCAAAACTAGTAATGCATTACCTTTCTGATTTATATTTGCAACATCAGTATTGTCGGTAAGGCCCCAGGAATTTTTGATTCAAATACACTAATAGTTTGCGTTTGGCAAACGTGTTTGGCGGAAATTTACTTTAAGATGGTGCATGTAACCGGACCAAGTTGAAGGAACGAATGTTTAACTGGCTTCATATGTTGACTACTATTGCTTTTGAGGGGAACTAGTGGGTATGTACAAACATCGTGAAGACCAGTCGTTGTTTCAGATTTTGCAATGTTGCATCGGCAGTTATTTTGAATCACTTTAAAAAATCAAGATTGCTGCATTTGTCTTGAAGTATTCTAGGCAAGAAGGCACACAGCTGGGTGTGAGCTTGCTATCTAATACCCTTATAAGACAGGGCATAAAATATCATTTCCTACGTCACAATAAAACGTACTTACTGCGTTCCCAAACGAAGTAGGAAATGTTGAATCCTGAGAAAGTTATGCTCTGGTCTGACTTGAAATAGAGATAAACTTTTGCTGATTGAAACGTATAAACTTTCCATCCACGTGGGCCTTCAAGGTATTCCAAGACACTAGTTTCATTAAAAATCTGAAAAAAATTGTTTTGTTGAAGTGTGGTGGTGTGAACTTGTTTGGAAAAATAAATCAGAAAATGCAGGAAATTAACATTTTATAATACAAACAAATCTGCCAAGAAACATACACATTGTGTATAAAACTAATATGCACAAAAAATATATATGTGAAGGTGTAGTCAAATTTATAAATGTTTTTGACATTATCCGCACACGCAATTTGCCCTGCTTCTATAAATAGAAAATTTCATTCAATATCCTCATTTACCTTCGACAAAGATGAACAATAACTTTAGAATTTTTGCGGCGTTCCAGGAAAACCTGAAATGCCGAAACAGTACACAGTACACAGTTCTAACATCTTAATTGTCGAAAAGCTATCCTTTCCTCAAACATTCGTGGATATCTTTGTTCAAACCTCCCCAACAACTGACTTATCCCCTGATGGAATGTTGTAAGATGCGGTGGGCACAAATTTTGGAATATTTTTTCAGTACAGTGCAGAGTTCCTCAAACTCTGTTCTGCGGCACACTTGTCCTATGCGACCTTCAAAATGTTCCACCGAACAACAAACATGACACAACAGTGTTTATTACCTCATAATGAGCGTCAATGGTACTGTCGGGTTCTCTCGTGCATGACTTTATTCACTTTTAGAAAGAAGAGATTTTGTTATTTCTTGATGTTTCATAAAGCGAAATAACAAGAGTTGGTGCTCCCTTGCTAAAAAGTTTGAGAAACCCTGGTCCAGCGCATTTGTGTCCGGCTTAAAAAATGCTCTCTTCTCTTAAACGAACCCACTGGATTTTTCGTTTAGAGGAAATTAATCTGGAAATAATATCCAACTTGAGCGCTTCTTTTATTTTCGAGAAATTGAATTGTTTGAAATATATTCCAGTCATTACACCATGCATTTATTTCACCAAAACTCACACTCAATCGATCGCAGCACGTTTCCGTAAGAAACTGAATGACTTTGATGACCAGTTCCACGCCAGGATTGTTTATTATCCAAGTGCATTGAGCGTTGTTTTGATAGTCACTTGGGTGGTTCTCTGATACTATAAACTGCTTCACGGTGGAAGCATGTAGTTGCAGAGAGTTGTTTTGGAAACATGTCGCTGCCATTAACATGAATTCAGTCATAACAAGGTTCTCGCAAAATGCAAATGTAGACGCTGAACAAAACGTTGGTAGCTGTTTGAACAGTTCACATATATCATTATAATATTTAATATTTTCATTTAAGCAGTATTTTATGTAATTTCGACCACTTTCCAATGCCAACACACCAAAATCCACAAATTTGCCATTTCAAAGCCATTTCTTGCCAAACAAATTTGAAGATTTTACACAGATTTGATGGAAAGAGTGCGCTAATATGTCGGCAAGAACTCTTAAAATTCGTCACAGGGAATGAGTTAGACTAATGAAAATGTGTATTATGGAATGGCTGTTTCACAGCATGCATTAGTCAACCACTGTTGAGTTCCTTCCCTAGAAGAGCTCAGCGAAACATACTAGTAACTTAATTTTATCCTTCCGAACATTGTCCAAGATGAAGCAAGTTGAGGACATCGTTAAACACTTGTCTCTGCACTTGGTGTATTTATTACAGAAACGTAAACACTTCTGCTTTGTAGCAGCTCAACAGTTTTTCTTTATGTACCTGTTTCACAGTTTTTTCCACTAAACTCCGTTGCACACTTGCATTCATAGTCATTGGACAGTTCCACGCAGCTTCCACCATTCAAACACGGTGATGAAACGCAAAACGTCGATACTACAACAACGAAAATTCGTTCAACTGCTGCAAAGTTGCAAACGCACATCAGGTGTTAAAAAAAACGACTTCCTTTTTTCAACGCTAACCCTTTCCCAAGCAAGAACCAAGCACCAATTGTCACAAATAAAGCTCTGGTGAATAGCATGATCTTGGTAGGATATTAATTTAGTTGCTTTCAAAATTTCACAGGCATTCAAAGACTTATCTTTGATAATCAACAATTTGTTTATAAATTACATTAAATTTATATTTCTAATAGTTTCTGACTTTTCGTAATAACTGGTTTGCCAAGCTGGTTTTGTAAAATTTCCTACGCAATCATGCAATCATCCATGCTTAATCATCCATGCTTACTTCAAGATTTAATTTTGAATGATTACAAGAAAACGCTTATCATCCAAGTTGTGCAAGAATTTTTTTATTTCGAAAACGTGACTTAAAGTAAAAAATAACTACCTAGGTTGAAACTTAAGCGGAATCCAGTATCACCAAATGATTGGTCAGAATGAAAATGCAGATAAATCGTCACATCAGCAAAACGGTAGCGGACGGTAGAGAGACTCCCACTCAACTGAGTGATGAAACCATCGTCGTTAGTAATCTACAAATTATATGTATACTTGTATAAAAAAAACAGTTAAAAACAGTTTTGCCAACATAATTTGCTTCAATTTTAAAGTAGTAATAACCAGTTGACAATTGATAGCAATGTCAGGACACATTTTCATGTATCCCTCCCGCCCTCCAGAAACAATATGACGTATAGTGTCCGCTGGGACTTACATGTGTGAAATTAATATATGTGAACCATTTCTGTCACATTTTTACGGACAAGAATTTACGCATTACCAATGTTATAAAAGCGCATCTTTATCCGCCGCCTGTTTGGACTAACGTTTAGAATGTTCAAAGATCTACCATCGATGTGACCATTGCTTACTCTGCCGATACTGCCGTTTCGAAAATCAACATTTTTTAGAGTTGGAACAGAGTGGCGGTTCATTAAACCTCTTCTTTCCAGTGTACAATTTGTGCGCTTGTGACAATGTTGACAATGGTGAAAGGATCTAAATGAGTGCATAAGAATATGTTTCAATAGTAACGTTTGCCAACCAACTTAATTAATGATTTGAGATTTTACGAACAGATTGCATCGCGCTAAGATTATTTGACTTGAAATATAGATACATTCCTTCTTTTCAAAAAGTTTGTACTAATTCCAGAAGCCTTTTTAGGCTTATTCACTTTTGCCAATGGTATCATTACTTACATCCACACTGTAAATAAACGCAACGCTGGGGAACAATTATATGTTAACTACTTACAAAGATTTACCTTCAGATAGTCACAGCAGCTCTCTGTTTGAAAGGATAAAATGGTTATCATAAGATCGACATTTAGGTTTTTGCGTATCGTCCATTTGCAATCAAGGTTGTCTCCGTAAGTATCAGGAAAGTTCGGAGACGAAACAAATTGCGGTTCCAGTGAAGCAGTCAGTTCATGAACTTCTGAATTGCACGCAGCTTGGTCATGGCCACCATGTCTTAAACCTAAAAAACAAAATATCTGTCGAGACAGCGGAAGAAAATAATCATTGACGAAACCCACAACTGCCTGAATTGGAAACGTTAGTAAATATTAACTGCATGGTCGCTTTACGGTCTTTTCAAAATTTATGATCGAATTTCATTATCATCCCAATGAATGTGTTCACTTCCATTTTACTGCATAAAAATATTATGCACTGAATGTTTCGTTTCTTGATGGTGTCACTATTTTCTGCAGTGATTGGTTAACAACATCTGCAACCTCTTAGATAAAACTGCTAAAGAGGTTTTGTAAGAGCAAAGTGACTTGAATATCGATAAACACGTTACTTTTACCAATTTTCAGCTTTGTTTGAAATATTTTATATTTGATCGCCGGAAAAGAATCTTCAGATACACTGTGGGTCTAGTACAGTAACTTCATTATTATATTGCTTAAAGAAGATTGAAACACTGCATGTTTATATAACTCAATATCTGTCTCCAGAAAATTTAACAAAACACCTGAAACAATGTCACGCAAGATTTTCACTACAAGGCGACAATAGGTAAATTTTAAATGCAAATAAAACACTTCCCTAAAAACGAGATGCATGTCATATCTTTTGTGAACAAACTTCAATTTTTTCACAAGCATAATCACAAAAGTTCCCAAAATCTTACGATTTCCTTGTGAAAGCCCAGCTAAAGACATCACCAGCAGCAGAAATTCTATTGACATCTTTTTCCAAAATATACAATTTAGAAATGTAACCAGATAGGTTACACTTTAAAAGCAAGATGCTAGTTTATTTACTGTACACACTCTTTAACATCCCAACCATTATTGAGGTAAATCAGTCTGAATGCAAAGTACACATCACCGTGCAAAAATGTCACAACTGCTTTAAGTTGATTCATGACTGATACGGTAATATCAATTAGTCAGCATCATTGGCTCCGGTTATTTACTGAATGTCGCAGAATCATGCAACACATTTTGAAAATTTAGCAAAAGGTGTTATATTGTACGTGTAGCACAAGGATTCACGTAACAAAAAAACTTTCCATGCAAGTCTGGATGGTTTGATGTGTTTCGGCAAGTTTTGTCATAGTATATGCATATTGCCAGAGATTGAAATATCGCAAGCTGCGATTGCTTGAATTGTGACGCACAATGAATGCCACGGTGCTTACGTGAGCGACGCGATAAAAATAAAATGTAAAAACAAAAAATCATAACTTGCTCTAACGCATTAGTTTCAGCTGTAGCTGAGTGATTTTCAGAAATAACTGCCATGCTGCCTGATCACAGCAGTAGTTTTTCAAAGAACAAACACTGAGCGAAACGACAAGAGTTCACCCAATGGTGTTAAAGAAACTGATGCAATTCAGTTACGATGATCCTTTGAGAATGCATAATTTTGTAACGAAAGTTAATATTTCCAACAAAATGATTATGACACAAAAGTAAATTTACAACATATAAGGCGCTTCATGCTCATTAGCATGATGATGACCTAAATTTGTTTACGATGCAAACTTTTATTTTTTGTTATTAACACCTCTATATAGCCTACGCACTCAGTGAAGCAACACTTCGCCAGTAGAAAAAGCACGAAAGATTTTATCAGAAAATATATAAAAATTGCTAACATTTATCGAAGGTTTAAATATTTAGAAGTTAATTTTGCAAAAGGTAAGCGTTCATCACTGTGATCAATCTCTGTTCCCAGAATGTCGTCTCGCGCTAAGGTAAATCATTTTACGCTACGCGTTTCCGCAAATTGTTTTATGTTTACCTAGCCCTAGCTGATGTTTACTAAAAGTAGTAGAGATAGTAATGAGTGCAAAATCTACCGGAATATTCACCCACTCTAAGGGCATTCTTGACACACGTCTTACGTCAAATTACAGCTGAAAACGACCTCAACACATGTAGGATTGGGCAGTCTGTTAAGTATTTTCTCTAGGGTATTAAAATCATAAAAATGTTTTTATTGTTGTTATAATCTTACGTTACTTCTCTTCATAGAAAACAATATATTAAAAAACTTATTCTACGATATCAACATAGTTTTGTCTCTCTAGACCAGGGATGGGAAACCTGCGGCCCGCGAGAACATTTGATATGGCCCGCAACAGAATTTTCCTACCCAAGTTAGGGTACAAGATCTCTTCAAAACCAGCCACCATGATAAGCAAGTGCTTAGATAGGAAGCCAAGAGTAGTCGCTCTCCCTCATAGATAGATAAAGGCAAAATATTTGGATGAAATCAATTGATTTTGTGGCCCGCCAGCAATAATCAGGGCCGGCCTTAAGCCAATGCAACCGATGCAGCTGCATTAGGCCCCGCGCCATGGTGTTTTGCCAGATTCACCTTGCACTTGAGATTTCAGTAGATACGCCATATAAATTTCACTGTCAACAAAGAACACTCTGGTTAGAACTAGCAAATTTCCTCTCGAATGTTAGCAAACGTGCTCAAATCTCGTGCTAGTGCTGTACTGCATATTTGCGCTCTACCACGATCGTAACACGGTTGACTGAACACTATGACGTCACAAAACACTGCTCAGAGGGGCCCCGCGCTTAGGTCTTGCATTGGGCACCGCGCTCTGGTCTTGCATTGGACACCGCATCTGCTAGGGCCGGCCCTGGCGATAATAGACATTTTTCTGCAGCCCGTGATAGTAAATAGGTTCCCCAACTCTGCTGTAGATCGTAAATATTAAACATACATATGATGTAATGCACTTCGTCTTGCTAGTTTTGTGGGAATCGCATGGGATGAGACAGTCACATGCTGGGATGCAACAGAAAAAGATTTCCAGGGACAAGTTAATTTTTCAGTATTCAATATGTAGACCTACTGATCCTATTTTTATAGTGTACCAGGGAAATGAAGGAAAAAGGTTGTCAAGGGTTCTGTGCAGATAGTTGCAAACAACTTCGGACTTTTTGTATATTAGCTGACAAAGGGATAAGAGTTTTCTAATTGTCAGCGCTTAATTGACATCGGTGCTTCTAGTGTAGTTAGCAGCACAAATAGATCTATGGTGTTTTTAATTGCAAAAATGGTTTATACTTGCCAGTGACGGAGTCTCGATATCTGGTTTCGTTCTCGAGACTTGTCTCAAGACCGTTCTTGCGAGTCTCAGTCTCGAAAGTTTCAAGACTCGTCTCGGTCTCGAAAGCTGCAGGTTTCGGTCTGGAGAAGCTCTTTTTTACCATATCGCGGAACACCTACATCATTTTCCAAGCCTCTTTGGAACGCCAGTTTGTTGCACAATGACAACAGGAAACAAAAAATTGCAACAAGCAAAATATAGGTTAATGAAACAACACAGACCAACAGTTAGAACTTTACAATACATTGTTTTGCCAATATTTATTTTCTGTTTTTGATTTTTGGCGACAATCCTGGAGATTCGTGGCTTTGTTTCAGCAAGGGCAATGCTCATGTCATCTCCAATGGGAAACCTGTTCAATTTTATGTTTTAACATCTACCGACATTAGGGTGCATCAAGGCCCCACATAAAAAACTGTCTTGACCATATATCAGAAATTTTCTGCCTCTTGTAAAAACACTTTCTGTAAAATATTGTCAAATTTGGATAAACTCTACTGGGTCCACATCAGTCATGAAAATATAGAAAATATGGCAATAGGCTAATGCACTACTATAGCTACTACAACAGAATTCGCCTACAATAACTTCAGGTATAATGACAGTTTGACTACAATGACACTTTTTTGTCAGTCCCTGTGGTATTCACACCTTTTACATGCATTCTAGATTGACTATTACGTCACTTCGCCTATTGCAATACTTTATTGGTTTATAACGACAGTTGCAAATTTTACTTGTGGTTTGAGGCGTAAGCTCAGTTAGTTGGAGGCGACACGCAAGCACGAGCTTTGAATGAAAGGAAAGAAATTCCAAGAGAAGGCTGATAAAAATAGGAATTAGTTGTTGAAACAGTTCAGCTAACTGGCAGTGATGGCCAGGCCAGTAACCAGGGGGGTGCCTGCAACATATATTGACCCCCTGACAAAATGCGTTGGCGATAGTTGAAAACCATTTAACATGGTTTTAAAAAGTTGGGCCCCTCTCAGAAAACTCTTCGCCACCCCTGGTGACCCAAGCTGGTAACATTTGTTTTTCGGATTTTTTATGTCAAATTTATATTTTTCAATCTAAGTGTGGACCCGGTAAATATCAATTAAATTTTATGAAACTTTCAAAGAATTATTTTTTCTCAAGGTGGAACACTTTTAGAGCATAGCCGTGACAATCTGAAGAAATTTTCAAAATCATGGGGCATCTGATGCACTCTAACCGACATAGAAAAACCCATGCTCGCATAGATTTGCTGTTGCGAATGACGAAAAAACATCGATGGAAAACTTAGTGATACGGAGTAGCCTTCCATTTGGTGGCACCAAAGTGTAAGAAGATTTCTGCTGAAAGTGTGCTCACGAGTCTCGCTTTACTGAAGCTCAATGACACCATCTATGTTTTGATAATTTGTATCTGCAGTTGAAGTGTCAAAAACCAATGGCGGATACTGCCCCCGGTCAAGGTAGAACCATCCCAAATATCTTTCAATTCCTGTAAAAGCTTCCAGGTGATTAAGCGCACTGAAGATGTTGGCCTAACAAGCCAAGGTGGGAAGAAAACTAGACCCGCAATGTGTTTTACATGCCGGTGGTGTAGAAACTTGCATATTTCTGCACACAAAGCAAAAAGAATGACTTACCACTTTCCCCCAAGATAGCTGAGGACCTTCAGAATGGTAGAGAAGGAGTTAGAATTGTAAGTATGTTTCTTTAAACATATGTATGAAGCTCTCATGTGTGATAAATAGTTTAAATAACAATTGGAGAGCCTAAGCGAGGATCTGATACAGTATTTTCGATACAAGTGCGTGTCTGTGCAGCATGCAATGTGTGAAAATGAAATGTGGAGCATCACTCTTCTAATAAAATTACAGGAAAATTATGACGAAAATTATACCTTGCTAACAACAAAAAAAGGAAATTAATGCTAATTTTACGTGTTCATCATCTGTTAAGATTGGCTTTACACGGACGATGATGTCCTCCTTGCACTTTACAGCACGTACAGTATCTAGATAACTTCGAGTTTCCTTTTCCTTGCTATAACCCGATGAAGGAAATATCTCTGGCCATGATAGTTCTCTGTGCAGTGAAGATATGTGCCAGCCAACAAGATTACGATGGAATTTTTGTATTACAGAAGTGAAGCGATTTCATGGTACATTGAAGTGCGTCGCGATCAGCTTGCTGTGGTGGCATTCGAACTTTTATTCATTCTTCAGCCATGATCTTCCATGCTATACCTTTACTTACTTATGACAACGGCAGCCACGTTGCTCTAACTTAATCCATGAAACTGAAGACTTCTGCTTTGACAAATAGTCCATGAAACCGAAGATTTCGAAATAATGCAGCGTGTTCACTGTCTGTCGTATCTGCAGGAAAGCAACACACATGACAGGTTGGAAAAATGGGAGAAAACCGACCAAGTACGGTTTGGAGATGGTGGCACATTTTTTAAAGGTCCAAAAGAAATTCCAGCAAATCTGACAAAATTGCAAATGTCCGTTCTCAGTCTCAAACTTTCGGGTCTCGGTATTGATCTTAGATTTTTTGATGAAGTGTCGGTCTTCAAATTTTAACCAGGTTTCGGTTTTGGCTGTTACAGTCTCGACTATATACAATAACTGAAGTGTTAAGCAGCTGAGTGGATTATGGGCAAAAAGGTTGGGAACCACAGGTCTCCGCCTAGGCAAAGCACTGTTGTTCAATCATTGTCGTGTATTGTCACTGACTAGGCCCTAATTAGTAGTTAGTAACAACCACCACAAGTCAAATGATTTGTGGTAAAATTACAAACAATCACACCAGAAAGTTTGCAATGGGTATTCCCCAAATTTTCTCTCCGTGCAGACCAAAGTTTGACCTCAACGCACGATTTAATTTGGGCTGCAGTATTATTCAAACATGAATACTTCCCATTTTCGTAGTTAATAATGCATAATTCCATTTCAATAACATAGAAAAAAAGCATAAAGATGGAATCCAGTCCTGTTCTTGATCCGTTTTGTTAGCGAAAGTTGAGATCCGATCCTGATTGCGAGAACGTTATCAAATCCTGCAAGATCCTGCTCCGATGTGCACACCTCTTGTGTATTGAACCACTCACCGTGCTAAAACGCTAGAATGCAGAAAAGCGCTGCAAACAGAAAACAAGTTCCAAGACACTATACTTGCAAAAACAACCCTCATTACTCTTCATTTGCAAAGGTTCGATACAACATCCAATCTTTCTACTCGTGTACGCAGCAGTTACCTGATGGCAACTTTCAACAACGCACGCTGTGGTGTCTGCAAGTGGCGAAATGATGCATGTGCGGCCAAGTAGACCGCGTCCGAAGTGCAACTTGAAACCAGCAGGGGCGCCCGTTTGTGCCATGAACAAACTGCTTTAGTTGAAAAGGTCACTGTAAAACAAAATGTTTGTAATTTTTTCTCAACATAGTTTATTCCTTGAAAACTATTTTAATTGTAATAATCTTAAAAACTGAAAAACATTTTATATCAAACCAATTAGAATAATCTATGACGAATTATTTCCTTTATAGTGAGCAACTCCGCAAACGAAGTGTTGTTACTGATACCTGTTGCTTTGCTTTTACTCCAAGAATACTTTCACTCCATGGTTCACAAACTGTGCGTCGCGACGCCCTGGTGCATCGTTTTAATTTTCCTAGGGCGTCGCTCAAAAGTAAACTCAGTACAGTTTTATTCAATGAGTCAATAAGAGGACAAATCATTGCAATTTTATAACTTTACCAAAGAAAAATTGTTGTAAAGTGCAATCATGCTGATAGTACATAGCCTATTTACCATCTCATGATTACATAATTGTCGTTATTGTTTACTAATGAACTAATTACTCAAAGTTTAATTTACTTTGCATCAGACACATGAAGGCCACAGTTGTCAGTTATGAAGTGGATGCAAACAGGAAAGTAATGTTGCATTGCAACCTGAACGTAAATCCGCGATTTAAAACGACAGGCCTAAAAAGAAATCTCGCAGATGTAACAACAGTTATTTAGATGTTGGATTCACATGTATCTTGCAGAGCGGAGCGTAAAAAAACTCAGTGTTGTTTGCAGCAAGGTAATGGCCAGAGAAAGCATGCGACCAAATAAGCTTGAGCGTCATTTAACATCATCACATGCGCAATTTGTGAATGAACCCAGATATTTTTTTCTCGGAACGTAAATAATCGACGGAGGCAAGTGTCCACCATTTCACAATTCATGCAACTCCTAAAAAAGGCTTTATTGGTATCCTACCAAGTTGCACACAGAATTGATAAGTCTAGAAAGCCTCACACCATTTCTGAGGAACTAATACTGCCTGCTGCAATCGATCTTGTAAGTACAATGACAAGAGCTGCTAGACTTGGTTGGTATCGCTATCTACAGTATTGATTTGCTTGAAAATAAAGTATGGTGCTGCCTTCAAATTTACGAAGCAAATTTTTGCAACGTCTATTTAAGCTCGAAAGGAAATATACTCAGTACATCCCGAAGACTTATTTAACATGGACGGATTCGTAATCCTTTTGTCCAAACTACCCCATCATTTACCCTAACAAGAAAAAGAAGACTAGATGGACCTTACTTGTGATGATTCCCTGAAAACAAAGTTTAATTCAGAAAACTTGAAAAAGCTTTAGATTTCATTAAATGACGAATGCCCAGCTTTGGCGAAAAGATCGCTACGGATGTTTATCCTTTTCGCTAAGAAGTATTTATGCGAAGCAGCACTTTCCGCCATCGCCGTGATTAAAAACAAATATCGATCACGAATAAATCTCGATAGGGAAATGCGGTCGGAAGTTTCACAAATTCTTCCAAGATTCGAATAAGAAAGCGCAAACATCACATCACTGCAAATCAGGGGTCGGCAACCTTTTGCTGATTGTGTGCCAACTTAAGATTTCAAATCATTCAGTGTGCCAACAACATACGTATATTTGTACAGGTCAAGGTCAATACACCTTCATTGCGAATGGTAACAAAAGTGATATGTAAAATGCGGAGCTTCTCCGTTCCATTGGAAAATGCTTAGCGTGCCAAGTGCGGCACGCGTGCCGTAGGTTGCCGACCCCTGCTGTAAATGATGCATATTTCTTGCTGTTGTGTCACCAATAAACAAAACATGACTAAGATACGGGCCTTTATTGAATTCTTATTGCGGGTGCGTCGCAAGTCCAGTAACCTTTTCAAAAGGCGTCGCAACGATAAAAAATTGAGAGCCACTGCTTTTACTCAATGATGGTATAGGAAAATGCAGAAAAGGCGTGCTGCTGACTACTATATGAGCAGTTGATTGCTGGTGAAGCTCCGAATCGAAAGGCGGGGTACATAAAAGCTTGTTGAAAGTGTTTCAGATTGCTTGGGCTAGGAGCTGAACGTTCATTTTAGACATCCAGCATTAGAAAGGCACAGTTGGCATACAACAAAATGTTGACGGAGATCGTTCGGTAAAAGTTTCTTATCAACAGCTGTCTTTTCGAATCACGATATGCCGTTATTTTGGTACCAGTGTTTGAAACGTTTCAAAGTTAAAATCGTCAATTTGGATGTAAGAAGTTATGACAACCCAGGAAGACTTTCTTATACTGTGTAACTGGGTTTGTGAAACGTTACAGTGGACCGAAAAAGGTATCAGATGAAGATGCACGCCAGTGAACAAAAGTGTGTAAATGTAAGCGGAATCGAATCAAAGAAGCCACTTTCCTGACAAAATAGGTCACGTGATGTTGATGGGTAGACAGTGATATTATTTGGAATAAAATTCAGATTTCCACGCTATTGACCTGCCGCCAGGGAAGCATTCGCTGTGAAAGCAGCTTCGTGGCCCACGGGCCAAGTACGCGGAAATGGGCGCCGCTGACCACTCGTTGCACTCCGAACGGAGTACAAACGCGAGTATTACGAAACTGAGTTGGACTGAAAATAGCGAGTTTTATAGGTTTTTACAACTCTTGACGTAAACTTTGGCAAAGTTCATCTCAAACCCTAAAAATAAGTTTGAAAATCAGTAAGTAGGTTACTTATAAAATTCTCCACAGGTTTTGCGCACGGTATTGCCAACGACTCGTTATTTGTGTTTTCACTGCAATACCAGACACGTGGTTCATCACACATACAGGATTTGAATATTGATTTGTGCGTCACTTTTGCAAAGCCATTTATCTTCACAGTTGTCCACAGAGTTGAAGTCGAGTTATTCTACAAAAGTAACGGTGTAAACTTCATAAATACGTGTTTTGCCAATATATCATGGAACACTGAACAGGTCGTAATAAGGCCACTTGGTGGTAGTCATTCTTATTATGTGGTTTGTTTAAAGTATTCCGGTGCGATGATCATTTCGCGGAATATTTGTTTAATGTTGGCTTGGTTGTTATTACTAGGTTTGACTTTGCAGTCTTGATTCTTTATTGGAAGAGAGAGCAACTCAGTTCGTCTTGTCGTAGCTAATGAAATCACTTCAAATTATCCCTTCGGGTTACTGCAAAGACCTAAGAGTTGATTTGCAATAAGAGTTGATTTGCAATCATGATGGCTGAACACATGATAAATGCTTTTTCCAACAACAAACTATACTGCAAAGACGAATGAAACACACGTTTTATGACGAATTTGTTTCATACTTTTTCTGCTGCTTTTATGAAATCGCAAAACACCAGATATGTTTGCAGAAATTTGTGTCGATTATTCTGGACACAGGCAGTTGGCAAACATATTGTTTTTCGCACAATTGACCAATTCATCTCAGATAAGCTCACGATAAACTAACGCGTCTAGTCAAAAAATGACTCACTGGGTAAACAAGGCAAACCAAAATCGCAACTTCAAAAATTTCAAATCTCTTGACTAAATAATATGATGACATGTTTAAGCACTGCCTGAAGTTACCGTGTCTGTGGCTTTGGGAGAATTGACAGATCGTTAGATGTCAGAAAAGTCCAAATGAAATTATTATCCGTTTGAACTTCTCAATTTTGCAAATAACATTTCGTAAGGGGCAGTGGGTGGTTTACAGCTACGGTCCTAATTACACAAAAGAACAAAGAAACAGTGCAATTTATGCACAACAACTACCAATGGTGAGTAATCATGGAAGTGGATTCCAATATAGTTACCTACTTTATAAATGAATCTAGGTATGTTTTTTGTATGAATGGAGTTGAAGTTCTAAAAAAGAGGTAAAGAAGTGTACTTCCTAGGCACTGTCGTGTTCTCTTTTTTGAGCCATCGTTTAGTCTATTAGCCCAATATAATCCCACGTTGAGGTGCAACGTTTTGCAGAGGCCTCTACGAGTCGACACATTCATTTTGCATCAGAAGTGTTAAACTGAAGCTGCATGGGCGTTATATTCGTACATCTCCGCACTTTCATCTCGGACATCGGCACCCACCTTGTTGGAATGGCCCTGTAAAGAACAACTTGGGTCAGGCTTAACCGCACCGATGTCGGATACTTCCGCTCCTGCTTATACAAATGGGGTATGGCACCTTCTGCGGCTTGTGTGGCGCAGAAGAACAGATGGCTGACCATGTTTTCCTTCACTGTCCAATCCATATACTTCCAAATGGATTGCATGATCACACGATTCTGGATGAAGAGACAATCGAATGGCTGCTCAACACTTGCCCCGAGATATAGAGCGGCCTAGCTGTGGATTGCAAAAACTGCTCATATGACGAAGAAAGCTTGATGTAACTGTGGTAAATGCCAATAGCTGGGCATATACGGTGTTTGGGGAAAGTATTTCCTTTGCGCAGAACTTAGGAAAGACATACACATCAGCACCATAGGCGCTTCCTTTGAATCGGAAAACAAAACTTTCGTTTTTTGGGAAGTATTTTGAAAAAATGCAATTTGCATGGTGTGGATTTGTGAGTTCAGTAGGCAAACTCGGACAGAAGGAATTTGACAATTTTTGTAATCGCAGGCAATGCAAGCTCCTTTGCCAGTTCTCAAGAGAGTGGTTGATTACTACTTTCTCTGTAACCAAGTTTCCGCGTGGTTTCAGTGCTTCGTAGAAATGTGCGATGGAGATGAAATTGAAAATAAAGTAAATTTTCTCATGCATAGGAGCAACCTGGCGCAGCGTGCATCACGTTGCAGCCAATAGCGAAGCTAGTGAGGCTGATCGTGCTGATATGTTAATTAGTACTGTATAACAATGTTGGATTGCCGACCACCGCCAGACCTTGATTCTGCTTGCACATAACTGCACATGCATAGACATACGCATGCCTTTGCACAGAGACGTTCGCACTGGAAAGATTGTGGGTCCTTACGATGGATTAACTGGACGCAAACACATATTTATACGTTGACCACCAAAGCTGATGTAAGCTTTTCTTCGGACAATCGTTGCAATCTCATGCACACGTCTTGAACGTCCACGCTAAATCTGCATGCTATTTGGCTTTATCGTTAGCAAAATAAATTCTACTTCGTTATTTATGTGGAGTACATTTTGAAGATATAAGAAAAAAATTGCCAATCGATAACGTGCAATTAATGTTTATCAAATGCCTTTACATGGTGAACATAAGTGAGAACGATCGCAACTTTATTGGCTTAAATGTACTCTAAAACTAATTATTGTCTTGATATTATTGGACCGAAGCGAGTGTCCCCTCGTAAAATTTTTAGTGGTAGTTGACCCAATGAAAAGGAAGATATACAGCAGATATTAGCAAAGAGACTTTGGTTAATCACTACATTTCCAGATCTGGTCTAATGTGAAGCGATAGCTTTTGGCATCATTCACATTGTATAAAACCAACAAACGTGTCTTTAGTTGAGCATTATGTCAGCTTGGATTTCTAGCTTGAAAATAATAAAAATCTTTGAAAAATGAAAAAATAGCAACAAGTTGAAGAAAATGCGGAACCAATGCTTTCCTTGTACAGATTTTGATTTGTTAGAATTATGTCGCCATTGAGTGAAAAAAATACGAAAAGAAAAAAAAACGCTATTTCAAAATCCAAAAGTACGTATCGAGGTCATGAAACCTTTGGTACAAGAGAATGTTTCCCGGTAGGTGCAGATAACAAAAATTAAATATTGAAAATTGAATATTTCAGTTATACTGTGTTCCTTTGCTATCTCAGTAAGTGCAGAAAGCGTTTTGACGAAGATTTGTGCTGTAGCAAAGCAAACTTAAATGCATTCGTAAACAATTTGTTGTGCGTAACGTATTGTCAGAAAGATTCTGATGAACGCTGCTATATGGTTGTGCCTTCGCAAATATATTAACTTTTTCTTCTAAAACTTGCAAAATTCTAGAAAAGTGGGGAGGTAGTTACTCAGCTTTTGAAAATGTCATTTCAACCTTGTGGCTGTATGCTGCATGCCTTTTAAATTCTCAAAACGAACTGGAAACACTAAGCAGCATTCAGAAAACCAGCGTCTGCTACGCTTGAGCCTTAAAAATCCACACACAACTTGCGATTACACCAGATCTGCCAGACTTTCTGGTTTTGATTTATTTTTTATTAAAATGAGATAAACATTACGCAACAATGGAAACAGCTGGGAAACCATCCTGTGAACACCAACAAAAGTTTTGTCAACAAACTATAAATGATGAGCTTGGTTCGATATAATTAGGCAGATCCCTCAAATGTTGGCTGTTTCGCAGCCTCTTTCCGAGACATATCCAGATTGGGAATGTTATCCATGGTGTTACAAACGTCGCCTTGACAACAAAAGCAGCAGACGTGAACCTGAAAACAAGGGTAGTAATCTTTGAGCATTTCCAAGTAGGAAAAAATTTGAATGGTATTAAATACAATGTGGTAAAACTTTTAATTAATTTATTCATTCAACCCTTGCAAAAGCATATGCGAAAAAAGTCGGTTTTTGTATCTGAAACAGATGATTCACAATGTAGTTGGTTTTTCATGACATTAAGAGAGTTTGGTACAAACCAAATTAAGTTGCTCTGATCACTGTACAGCAATAATTCGAATAACCTTTAACTTCCAAACGTACTTATGTACTTAAATATTTTTCAGTCTGATGTTCATACTCACGTCATTGGTGTACGCAGTATTGCCATAGCAATTGAATTTGTTGCTCAACTCATTGTTTTTACAAGCGTGCATTTCCTTGCACCGCTTGAAAGTCGTAATGAATAAACCATTGCGTACGATTTGCGTCTGGCAGCTGTCCTGCAAGAATACCAGTGTTACTACCAATAAACAGATGTGTAAAAGATACTGGAAAAAAAGAGCAATCTATTGAGATTCTGAGTTTTAAAATGGTTTAGAGCCCAGGAAACGTTATCAAGCCACTGAATTTGTTCCAGTTCACTAGAATTTTATTTTGCTATTTGAACGCAATAACCCCCAGACTATTTTCAAAGCAGTGGAGGAAATTTATTGGTTTTAAAGGACTCAGCGAGCAAGTGGGAAGTATCTGGGCTAAATCATGAAGTTTTAGTAGCCCTAATTGGCTCAGGCCGCTGTAAATGATATTGCTATTTTTAACACTTTAGTGAAAAAGGTTTCACGGAAGACCTTATTCACTTCATTTTCGGCTGCCAATTACGATTTAGCTTCAGGGCCCCGGGGGATGGATCGGCTCCTGGCACGCCAAAGCCGTCTGACCTTTCGTCCCACGCAAATCATCATTTAAACTTGACAAGTTAAAATATGAGCGGATCTGGAAAGTTACAGACAAAACGAATGTAATGATTTGATCAGTAGGTTGTTTTGCGCAGAACAAACTGCAATCAATTATATAAATTCATGTGAAACGTCGATTTTCTTCTTAGACGTAATCGCTCGTGATGGTGGTTCCATTAGGTTCCCTTTACCTTGAAAATGGGCGAGGCTCAATGTAATTATTGAAACACATGAAACTTTGATTTGCAACATTATTTTTCTGACGAAGTTCTTGCTTTTCAAGTTGCTGCTAAACCACAGTCAGTGTTTAAAGCTGACTTGAAATACAGAAGCTTCTACATTAAGTAAGCTTCTCGACGTTTCCACGTTTTGATCCAACTTGTCAAAACATAACTATCTGAAAACATTTGCACAAGAAGTCGTTTGGCTTTGCTCTTTGCAGGTATAAGATAATTCTTCAAGTCCATTATGATGATAATTATCATCTGTTGATTATAATCAACTATGCAACAATGAAATAAGATTATTTTAATTCAACACCGCTACTGCATTCAATATTCTTGCAGGCTGACAGTTAAAGAAATATCTAAAGGCATATGTTCCCATACATCAGACATTTCTAAAAACTGACAGAGCCTACTAACTTCACTGCTGGAGCAAACGCTAGTGGTGAAGTTTCCGTTCCCGTTCACACTGTATCCAGTAATGCATCTCCGTTCCTTCGGTGCAGCTTCACCGTCTGAAGAAAAACAAACTCTTTAACGTGCAAATAACGTAAGAAACGTTTAAAACTGAAGCAATAAGAGTCCATGCAAGTTACAGCAAACGCACTAATTTTTTGAATACGTGAACTTCGGTCAGTCTCAGTGCTGATCAAAAGCCAAACATTTCACTTGCCCTCAGTTACAATCACGTGATGAAAAAGCGTGATATAATATAAAAATGACGTTGATTGATTATGTAACAAACTGAAAGGCTGAAGACTGGAAATTTGTTCTAGAAAATCATGACGTGAGCGCATGAAATAATTCGGTGGATGTTTTGATTGTTTTTTCTATCTTTGCTGTTGTCTTAAGCAATTTTTCATTAGCCTAGACGTTTCAACGCTATTTATCGAAAATGCGAAAAATACAATAAGAATGGTTTTTCAATCAAACGCTAGTGCTGAATGTGGTGAGTGTATTTTTCTCACGTCTGTTGAAGAAAATTATTCCAGATGAAAAAATTTTGCAACAAACATTCATTTCATTTTTGTAGTTGTAAAAGGAAAAACAACTCTTTCATTAGTGTATTTCATTTTCTATTAAGTGCATAAAGCAAAAGTTGAACTTTTTATAGAAATGCTTATGTAATTTGAAGCAATGAGTAAATTGTAACACCTGAAAGTGAGTAAAATGAATCATATATCTGGAACGTTTGAGAACAGGCTTGAAAAAAGCGACTTGAAAATGTTCTGCTGACCGTTTTGCTCTTGAGAGAAATTCTCTCTGTTTGTGGTTTGCAAGATAATTTAAAGTTGCTAGTATTTCAGACTTCCCATACAATTTATCAAGCATCCATAAACAATTCCATAGATCATACCTTGTGCCGTGACGACTGAGATCAAAAAAAGTAAAACAAATGCACATTGAAGTTTCATGTTTATCTGTAAAACAACAAAATTTTCGAGATGGAAAAGATTTGACTTTGGCTCTGCCTACGTTTCATTACTTTTTTACGAATAGCGCAGTAATTCACTCTTTGCGCCAGCATTAATTCAGATATGGAAGTCTCTTTAGACGTAATGCTCCACTGTCTTTTCAGAAACACCAAGCTACGTAAGTTTGGTTCACTTCAATAAGATTTCGAAAAGAGTTTCGAAGTTAGATGTATCCATAGCCACTAGTAAAAAAGCGTCTTCTGCAAAGCACTCAACATACCTTGATCGGATGGGATCGTGTCGACGAGACGTATTCTTTCAGAGGCGAGCACCGATGGTCAATTGTGTCTGGCTCTCTTTACCTCCGTTTATATTGGACCTGGGACAGGTTACGTCAGACAAGAGCACGTGATGCACGCAATGCCATCCACAGCACCGTTTGTTCTCTTTACGTCATTACTGGGTTCAAAACGTTTATCTACTACACAGACGATCAGGCGTTCAACGCGTGCTCATGTTGAAGTCCTCGTGTTCAACAGAAAAGCACTGAAAAAGGAGTGCAACGCAAGGGGGAAAAGTGAAAAAGAGCTACTGAGACCAAGTCATAAGAAGCAACCACCCAAGAGACGTAACAGCTCTATAACCTTCTTTCATAAAAACACGTTCAAAACAAATTTAAATGAAACCCTAACATTACTTGAGAGACACATCAACTTCGTTGCTACCAGGTGCCTAAAAAGGCAGCTTGCTTTCGTAGATCGTAGTGTAGTATTTCTCGTGCATTTTTCAGTTTTTGTGGTCTGTTTATAGCTCAGTATGACTCCTAATTGTGCTGTGGAGGACCAGAAAAGAAAACTAACAGCAACAGGAACGAATTCCACTTTGAACAAAACTGGACTGGTGTAGCTTTGCACGAAGTCGATCTCATCTTCAGTTACAATACAAAGTAACCCGATCTTGGCTAATTTTCCCAAGAAGACTCTATAGTTATGCAACAAATAAACCTACCCTCTGCTTGATTTCTTACCTGCTCATAGCTCTACTAAAGTGGCAATCACAAACGCAGATTCAAAGATTTGTTCATAAACAAAGCAAAAACAGCTGACTACTATGAAATTCCAGCTTCGGGATATTTTTACTTGGATTTTAGTCGCATGAAACGTAATGAAGTGAAAAACGCAAAACAAAGCAAAAGAATCATTTTGCGCTAAAAGAAACTTGGTTTCTATGCTTCAATCGCGCCACCTCAGTCGAAACAATGCAAACCTGTCAGACCGCTCTGACAAGATACTTGGCTGTTCATGGGGAGGGAAAGTATTTACGGTTCACCTGAGGTTGTTTCTGGTTGCGTGGCTGTCTTGTCTTTATTGCATTAGCTGTCAACCTCCGTTATTTTAAAGAGATAGGAAATGGCAGTGAAGCAAACAGTTTCACGAGTTGTTACGAGATCAACGGAGTGGTTTGGCATTTTCTTTTCCGCTTTTAACAAAGGTTACAGCAACTGCACAAATTTATCTGCGCAGAACAACGAAATAGCTTTTAATGAAGTGGTGAATGATTTAAACGCTACTAGCATGCACCATTGCAACATGGATGTAGACAGAACGCAAAAAAGCTAATTAATTCAAAATTTATGAAAACCTGCCTCTTATAACAGCGTCACATTTTGAGGTTCTTGGAAGCACTTTCAAATTGCAATGAACCAAACTAATAAAAGATGTGCTGACATGCTAAACAAATTGAATTGGTTTTGGAAACTGGTGATCTAGAACAGGGATCTTCAAACTTGTTTGCTAGAGGACCGCATAAGTTGCTACACAACAGTTCGACAGCCGGACATCTTACGTAATGTGATTGTTCCGGGATATATTACATCCTACCAAATCAACAAATGTTTCTTAAATATATTATTTTTCCATTATTGACATAGTGTCTTTGCGGCAGGATGAAAATGGCTTCCAGGGCCGGATTTGGCCCGCGGGCAGTAATTTGGAGACCCTGATCTAGAATAGTGCACATGATATACAAAACGATTTTAAGGCATTTTATTCTGTTTATGCAAACACTTCTCGTAAAAAACGTAATTTGAGTTCTTGAAGATGCTAGAAAAATTCTTAAGACTTCAGGCACATTGAAGAGGATGCTCTGCACATTTTGCAAACCAAAACATTTTTACGACTGTGGGGAGATGTGCGTTTTCTTTTTGTAAGTTGTTTTCGAACACAAAAAGGCAAATTGATTCAAGTCACGTTTAGATTAATTGTTGTGAAAATGAACCTAATCGACAAAGCTCACTTTGTTTAGGTTACTCAACCACCACCCACTACGAGAAGTTGCTATATTCTGTGGATGGGTGGTGAACGTGGTAGTCAATTAACAATTTTCAATAATGGTCGTAAATTCTTTCAAAATCCTTTTGTGGTTGTCATTATCAGAATCAAAAAACTCGGCTTCAGAAATCAATTCATTTTCTTACAAAACGCTTAAATGTCGCATTCTCAAGAATATTTTTCGATCATTACAGAATGATAAATTATTGTTTGTAAACTAGAGCTTTTCGACTGCAACTTGGCTGATAGATACACGTCAAACACCTCTTTCATCTCACATTAATGAAGCCCTTTGAAGACTGATTACACTTTGTTCTTTGTATATCGTGTTTATACAGCTAATCAAAAACGTGAAGTCTGAAACGTGAACGGCTACAGGCTACTAGTAGTCGTTTCTCTTGAAACAATCATGACCTTACTCACTACTTTCCTACGCAACCTGTGATCTTTTCATTGCGTCAGTATTTGTTAACCTTCGGCTTGATTCGGGTGTAAACTAGATTTTACGCTTGATAATTTAATGAGGAAGACCGTGCCAATTTGCCGATTTTTAATACTTAGAAGATGACTGTACCACGGCTGACAGATATATTGACAACCTTCGTCGTTATTTTCACAACAACATCTCTGTTTACTACTTAACCTCGGAGTAAGTGGATCCCCCAAATGTAATGTCAACGTGCCCTAATAGCCCCGGAACACTGAATCCTTTACCAAGTATTTCAAGGGTTCATGCATCTCTGCATACAAGCAACCACATAATTTCTATGTAGATCATAGTAATCAATACAATCAATAAAGTCAAATCCCCATCCAATTTTTGGCTTTTCAAGTGGTTATTTAGCCCAGGTGTACATCTGTAATCTAACAGACAAGAAGGTGTACTGTCAAATTTGTCTTTCAACTTCCTAAAAACAATCTTATGGCTAAGCACACTCACTTTGTGCTGTAACCCAAAATTAGTTCTTAGCCCAGCGATATTTATCAATGTCTGTGCGCGTTGTTCACAATTTATCATCCAGGTACCTTTCTCGAAAAATTTCGAAAAAAACAGATAGTCGTCATCTTAATACCCTTTGTTGGAGGACTTTTATATTTACCGCAAAGTGCTTTTGCTGTTGTATTAGAATCCTCATGTTTTACACACACGTTGTATCCAGACTCTAAAATCAAATTTTAAATGTTTCACAACTTGAGTTTGCTTTCCTTCAAGGGTTTGACTCCAACGCTGATGTACTATTCACAAGCAGCTAGTTTGAACAATAGTGATTGCTTCCGGACTTGTTAAACAAACAGTGTTTAGAATTTAGAAGGTAATTAATTAATTAATTGTTAATTAATTGCTGTTACAAAAGACAATTAAAAACATTTAATTGTTTTTATTTGCCTTTCAGGTCATGGGATAGATTCAACAAAAACTTGTGATCACTTGTACAATGTTATTACGTGGAATTGCACATCTTTGAGCTTGGCTTAATAGAGGATATTGTACTTTAGCCCATACAAAAGTAATCAAGTTATATTTGCACTCTGTAGACATTTTATGCACCTACATTTTAACATACTAAATAATCTCGTAATGCATCCCATGATCGCTAATGTTTTCTCTACTTCAATCAAGCATGCCATAAGTTTTCAAAGGCCGAGTTTCGCCACGAGTCCTATCTTGAGCTAAAAGATTAGATTTACAGGAAGAAGTACAACTTGGCAGCAAAGCTATGCACAGAAGATGATAGCCTTATAATAAATACATTGCTATGCACAGAAGATGATAACAGTTGTTATCGAAACGTTTGCAAGATGTCGGTTGTATCGTTTGCTTTGGCCGTAGTATTTATTATAAGGCTATTTAGCACTTCCGCTTTTCGTGCAGCAAAGTTTGTTTTTAAAAACACCTTTTCCAGCATAAAAAACAGTTTTTTCAACATCCTCTTCAACTTAACTTTCTGATTTAATGAATATTTTACCACTAACAATATATACAGTAATTCCACAACAATATGTGCAGTATTTCTGGAAAATTTAAAATAGCATGCAAGGTTTCGTTGCATTTTTTAATAAAAGGTTTGATTCCCTACAAACGGGGTTGATTGAATTGAAGCACATGGGCTGCTTTCCCTTTTACAGGAAAGATATGATCAAAGTAGTTATTGATTGGATTTGAAAACTAAATTTCTGGTTTGAAGTCGCTGAACAATTTTGGTTGAGTCAAAGGACAGTGGGTAGAACGCTGCAATTACAGCAATTTTAGCTTATTTGAAAAGTTAAACCACTGTTGATCTTCATTTGCAGATGATCTTACCTGATTTTCACCTTTTGTGTTTTAAAATTTTTCTTTGAAAAGAAATCAAATACTCTTTGTTGAAAGACGATTATGACAGTGGTGGAAAACTTTCTTGTACACATTTACGCAACTAATCACACAAAACCAAGTTTAGTTTCTTGAGGTGAGGTGGTGCAAAACCTTTTACGAAAAGTCAAAATTAAAAATGTTTTTCAGGTTGTTGTTGCTTTAACGTTTAAGCTATTTTCGGGAATGATTGTTGCACACAAAATATTGTACATTTAAGTTATTTATTCATAATTTTAAATAAATCTATCAAATGTTGGATAGCATCCGTTGTAAAAACGATCTGATTCCTGGTTTTGCTTAGAACCTTGGTTGAATAAGCAAAGCGATGTCCAATGTTAAACAATTAATAATCTGAAAGTGCAACGCCTAATGAATTACGAATATAAAAAATATATTAAGTAGTTGAAATGTGTGAGCTAATGAACAAAACACTTTCGATAATCTACATCTAGTTTACGTAATAACTTGTTTTCTGATTCTTTAATAAATTCTTTTGAAAATATCATAGCAGAGAAGAATGTTTTTGTGCTGCCACTGTTTTCTCTGTGAGTTGGATGAAGATAAGTAATCACATCTAATAAAAACGTCACAAATAGCAATTAATCGTATTACTATCGACGAACGTGATTTAATGCTCTGCCCTGAGGAAGCTCGTCTTCGGCTCTAAAAGCCAGACTTGCCTGTCTACTCCATGTAGCAAAATTTGAAAAGTTGTAGGTAGCCTCGCTCTGTCTTAACCAATCACCATAAACTCAACTTAACTTCTCTCGTAAGCTTGTGATAACATTATTGTACTTTCGTTTTGTGCACAGGAGTATCTCATTTGTAAACCTTTCGAATTTTAAACGCAATTTTCTTTATTTATAAGAGTATGATTCCAGCGAGTTTTAAATTCGAAACAAGACATCACAAAAGGCTGTTTTCTGCCTGACAATCCTAAGTTCATTTCATGTGACACTAACCATTGATGAATTCAACACGACATTTCTCAAGCCCAAAAAGGCTTATTCTAAAACGAAGTTAGGTCACAATCTAGTAATAACTCCAACAAAAATAATGTAGGAATGTTAGAAGTTCAAAATTGTATTAATGGCTAAAATTATCTTGTTCGTTGATAGCATTTGTGGTTAAAGCATGTTGCCCTTAATTGCTGTTGAATTTAGCTACAGTTTTGATTTTTAATCTCACTAATTTGGAGTATCGTGATGGTGAATTTGCAACCGACCTGGAATCATCGCGTATTTTTGAGAATTGTTTTATTAGCGTTTACAAACCAACACAAACTGCACAAACTTGGGAATAAATGTCTTCAAAGACATTGCAAAATCCTGTGTTCGAAACAATGATCCGTGTAAAACAGCATGAGCTAAACAACGATCCGTGTGGTTTCAACAGTTAATGATGTGAAAATTTTGGAGCACTAAAACGGTTGAGCTAAAAAACCCAAAAAATGAAACTGGAGTCGAAAGACAAAAATCGCAAGATTTCGCAATACGACCCTACGGCAATGGATTTCTGAAAGTTAACATATTGCTTTCAAGTAGAGCTTGCAAGATGTATTAAAATCCTATAATATAAAATAAAATTAAAGTTTTCAATGCACCCTGTGGTAAGCTGTGAAGAAAGTGTGTATTGTTAGAAGTAATGTCAATTACATTTTATTAAATAACTTTTAAAAATGAATAGTTAGTGTGTCCTTGATAAACGATGGTTCATTGATATGTTTTTGCATTTCATTTATGTTTCATAAGGAATTCCCATATATCTTGTTTCCATTCCACTCTATGTACGTTTGCTTGACCACCAATGGCATTAAGATACATGGAGTTTAGCTTTTTGTTCATCTACAAATTACGAAAATTCTACTGCAACAACACAGTTTTTCTTTAACTTTTACCAAATGTCGACTTTCAATTTTGCATGTTGAAAAAATATTTCCAAACTTTTGGTAACAGTGTATTGACTGCATCAAGACTTAATCTCAGTTTTATCAGCTATCATTGCAGTGGGGTTTCGAGAGACTGCTTTCAGGTAGCACATATCAAACTTGTCCTTGGTTTGTGCTACATGAAAGAACATAAACGAAAGTTCAGCTAAAAATTCACTGGTATGTTAAGATGCTGATGCATATTTCATAAACGGTTATTTGTGGACCTTGATTAAATGACCTTGCAGTCCCTCGCCTCATAACAATATACTGAAGCATAAATTCTGACAAAATTGTAATTTACACACGTTCGTTTTGAGTAGATGTTGCCCAAATATTTCCACGATGATTTTATACCACGACCTCGCAGAGAAACAAACTCTTGTACAAAGTTTTTAGCTTCACGTCAGCTTTTGCGTAGCTAACGGTCAACCGGCGATATTTAAAAAAGTGCTTCGAGCAATCGGAGCGGCCGGGAATGAAGATAGGTTCCTGGCCTCAGAACAAGGCTCCCCCGCTAAGCTGCTGGGGTTTTGGTGCAACAGTATTCTGCCAAAGAAATACAACAACAGTGGGAAAGAGGGCATGCCCTTGATTTCGCTGATAGGCGACGGCGGGCCTCGGTGGTCTCGCGCAGTGCTGATGTATGATTGCATAGAGTTGGACGGCTTCGCGGCCAACTCGAGTTACGCTTCTCTTTGATCCCTCCATCATCAAAAAAGCAAATGACGAGCAGTGGCCCTACGCAGTACACGCTCCCCTGTTCCACTGTCCTTCGGGGTAGGAGTAGGCAGAAGACCAGTTGGGCAATACGAAGATATGTTTTTCACGGTTGTCTGCGACAAAACAAAAAAAGTGGGTGAAAAGGGAAAAAATTGATATATTTTCAAACCATGTGGCTCAAACGTTTCCGTGAAGTCTTCGTCATTTTTTGAAAAATCGTTTTCTTCCTGATGCAACTTTTCTCCAACATTTGAAATTTTCCGATTTTGTGATATACTTTTGTTGGTGGATAAAGTTCCTGCTGAACATAGCAGTGTCAACCATTCTGTACGCGCACGTGTTCCAAGATGCTTATCTCTGGGGCTCGACCGGAAACTCTTACAAAATGTTTCAAGGGTTTGTCGGCAAGACGTGCTATTAAATCTGCATGATTGATCAGATTAGACCTGGCGCTTGAAAACACCACCACCTGACAGCAATGAAGTGATGACTTGAAAACCTATCGTGAACACGTTGACTCGACGCACCTTTTTGTCGGGCGTTTGTCACACAAGGCGCGCCGGATAGCCTGTAATCGAGATCGGTTTAATCAACGACTCCATCCTCGCTCGAGGCCATGTGCTTTCCGTTTAAGGATTTCATGGGCTGGTTCTGGTGTGTTTGTTAATACCTTCAAACACGTTTTGTCTGCACTTGCCATACGGCTCTTCACAGAGCTATTTCGTTTCGTAATTATGAAAAACCTTTATCAAGGGCCCGGATTGGAAACTATAATAAGTCATTTCAACCAATAGGCCTAATGCAACAATGCGGTCAGAAAAACTGGACAAAGAACGGATCAAAGGAACTTTGTGATTGTCCGGATAAGTCTTTACGAAATCTCGAAGGTCGTTTTTGTCTCTTTACAGTGTATGCTATAAGTAGCACACGTGGGTGATTGGTTCCATTGAGTTGCACATCTACATTCCACATAAATTTGCTATTCTAAAGGTTGGTCACTTGGAATTTTTGCTATACTGTGGAAACTCTGGCGATTTCTCAAATATTTGGAAAAACATCCATTGTTTACGATAACTCACTTCGCGTTATGATCTTTTTGACAACTACCTTCTCTTCTTCCGACGATACGATGCATGTTCTAAGTAGTGTACGTCGGGGTATGTTTTTGGCTACATTCAGTCATTTACAGAGTAGAGCAAGAAGCAATATCGTTGGCATTCCTTAGTACACAAAAAATGGTTGTGAAAAGCTCGTGCACCGTTGAAAACACAGACGTAAAGCAAATCTTTCGTAAAATGTAGGATTTTTAAAATGTCAGCCCTGTGTTCAACGTGAACCACGCTTGTAAACGCTCTGCTGCAGAAGACCTACGCTCTTTCGCGAGAACTTTGCAAACGGCCATGCGTTACATTGTCTGTGGCTGGTTGTACGTTTCGTAGTAGTCTGATCTCATAAGATTGACCATGCTGTAATGCATTAGAAGACGGAGTGCGGAACTGTTTGTGCTGAAACGGAGTGCGGAAGTGTTTGTGCTGAAACATTTGAAACGAGATTACAAAATAGGACTTTTTCACAAGACACATGACGGGCGTCAATTGAAGTAGTCTATGTTTTCCGTTGTTGGCGCCTTACAGCTTCATGTTACGGTCGAACTGGCCTACCTCTAGAGAGACAGAAACATGATAGACAAAAAGCTGCAAAACTCGTTTGAAGGAGACTAGTGTAAAACGTTTTTTCATCATCAATCTAGAATACGCTTGCCGACATTCCATTGCGTGCTTAACTTTGTATACGATTTAGCTGAGAGCACAAATTTTTATTCGTAACAAATCCGTCTAATCGCAATAAAAACAGCACGAAATAGCATCCAACAAAAATATAATGATTTTTAAAAAAATCCAAATTCAGGTAAACGTGTTGATAGAGAATGAACAAGTGCTTGAGAACCATTTCAACTTTTTAATTAGCAGTGGACTAAAGAAATCGAATGCAACAGAATTGATTGTTTCAGTGTGAAAATTCACTGTTTGCGAAAAAACGCTCGGATACTTTAAAGAAAATTGACTTCAAAGCAGTTGCTAGAAATCGGTTGTAAATTAGATTTATCTTTCGCCCTATTTTAGGAAGTACCAGTTCGTTTAAAAATGAAATTTTGTTTTGAAAGAGTTGGGATCGTAAGTCATAAATTGACATATTTCTCCTTGGTTTCGAAAAAGACAGATAGTTTTTTTCCGCACTTGTAATGTTGGGAATAAGTACCTTTGGAATTTCTGGCAACTCTAAAAGTTCCCCACGTAATGGTTGCGTTTTTTTTTCAGGGAAGTCGTTGTTTGGCTTTTGAAAGACTTCATTTACGAAGCACTATTTAAACAATTATTACAAAAGGTCGACTTCTTTGAAAGGAAAAATCTTAATGATCTCAGACATTCCACTCGACTGTGCAAGTGTCGTTTAGTTATCTTTTGCTGATAAACTATTAATTATGAGTTTGTTTGCTCAATTTGGCTAATTTGCGATAACTGTAACGTTTGGTGCTTATCGCAAATTTTGAAACTTCTGCTGAATTCTCTACACTTTTGTAGCGAAGTAACTTACGTGAAGTTTGTAGATTATTGCATAGAGTTTGCACAAATTTGATGTTCTGCGTAAAATCCACCATTTGTATAAAACCAAAAGGTTTGCGAATTCTGTTCCACCATTTGTTTATTGGTGACAATTCATCGGTGTTGTCGAAATAGCGCAAGTCAGCTTGCAGTTTGTGTTTTTTTATGCAATCATTTTCATCATTGCCAGAAAAGCACATTTCTTGTAGCCTTTGAAAAATCGCTCAAATCGTCGGCCAGTGCATTTTTATAATTATGTGCAGTGGCAGACGTCAGTCAATAACAAACCCGTCATTATCTCAAGAACCGCAATTCAAAACCAGCAAAACAGGTTTGATTCTGCCGACAGACATTCAGGTGTTGGCTGATCAAGAACGTAGATCAGTTTCTACTAAGGCTGGTGGCACCGCGTTTAATTTGGTGAAATGAATTAATCAATTTTGATCAAAAAGGGTTGAGTTGTTTTGTTTCATTTACCACCAGACCATGGATGTTATGGAACATTTAGAAACACAGTGCCTTTGTTTGGTGTTGCTCTTTATCATTTTAACACACAAAGCGCTTCTGCTGTTTATTCCTACTGACATCCTAAATATTTGCACCCTATGAAATTATTGTTAAAAATATGTCCGAAATAAATTAACAGGAAGAAAACAGTGAATAACAGGATATGGAAAGGTTCAAGAGTTTTTCTTCGGAAAACCGGTGATAATTAGTTTAGGAAATACAACAAACAGCACATACCAAAATCAACTCCACTGATTTCAACCGAGAAAAATTTGCTGCTGCATGCTATAGCCCACTGAAATCTTTTCCATGACAATGTGTATAAGTTGTACCTAAAGCAATCATCAGCGACATTTACAAGCTTTATGAATTACGTTGTCCAAATGAAAAAAATCCGTACAAAAATAGCGTTGCTTTGTTAACAGCATATCGTTGCTTTGTTAACACTTCGGTTTAAGACAGTGAAACGAATGAACGTTGTTCTAAGCTCAAACTTAATTTGAAACCAAAGAATGGAAACCAATGTCTAAAAAACTCCATTTCTTCATCGAGAGTAGTCCCAAACTGTCCGAACACAGAGCATAAAAGGCAAGTTAAGCTAGTTTAGCAAGTGTCGTGGGAGTAATTTTCGATCTTGTCACGTATCCAGCGTTCAAAATAGACGACATGTACATATATTCCAACTTGATTCTTCATTCCACATTCTGTGAATCCAAACGATGTCACTCCACCGAGATACCAAGCACCTGTGCCTCTTCTGCAAGAAAGTGGTCCGCCGGAATCACCCTAGAAGTGAAAGCTTAAATCAGACAACAGTGAAGATTGCTACGTGTCGCTCAGGGCTAATTGTGAGCGCGCAGTTTGATAAACAAGAGGGAAGAATGCTGAAAATTTAATTGGCATAAACTTTTCAGTGCTTGACGCAACAGTTTTCTTCGATGCTGCAGCCGGGATCACAAGAAAAAGTTAAAATATTTGGGAAACAGATCCAATCGCATGGGCAAACTTGCAGCGTGCTTAGGAAAAATACAATGCTTCCAACATTCCAAAAAGCCTGAGACAGAAGCCACACAAAGTCTTTATTACCAAGTTTTCTGTGCCGATCAAACGAGTTTGAATTTTTTGCAGTAATTGAAAGTGTAAGGCGTAATACACAGCATGTAATTTCATCTTTCGTGCTTAATATGGAGATTTTAATAAACTCAATTTTTGGAAACATTATCTTAAAGGGTGCCAGCTAGTTTCAAAAATAAACTTATCAGTTCCCCAGAAATATCATATTCTGTTAATTTTAATTTTTTTCATCTGTTGAAACTATACAGTGAGGTCATAACTCAGCTTTTGCATTGACGAGCATATTTTTTTAATTAGCACTTGTCTTTATCCATAAAACGGTTTCACCCAATCACTCCAACGAGTTAATATTTTGGTTATTTGGACTGCTTACAAGTTTTCGAAGCCAAAAAAACAGTTTGAAAAATGTATCCATCTAAATGTGATAACAAATGTCAGACAACCGCTCAAAATTGAAAAAAAGAAACAAAAAGCAGAAAATGTATAACTATATCAAATTCAAAGGTTCACTTTTTGGTAGAAATACATCAAAATCCGCGTCTGAAGATGACTTCGTTGTCTCTCTACTGCAAATGGTTCGTGAATTATGACAAAAATGCGATTCTGAGCCACAATAGTGCCTGTTTCAACTTGTAAAATTGCAATGAAATGTATTGGTGAAGTGGCACAAAGAAGCCGGGTCAGTGTTAACGAATCAGTTATGTTCATGTGTTGTTTCGCAAGGCTCGTTCACTTTCAAAATTGGTAATTTTTCAAACCCAGAAAATGTTTCCGAAACGAGTCCATGCGTTTGCAGTAATGGAATATAAACTGTGAAATTGTTTTGAGAGCCCAGATTTTGAAACACGAGAAACTTTGTGTTTCTCCTTTAGCACATTATTGAACATTAATGTTTCATTCGCATCTACTACGCCGATTTTTGATGCTTGCTTTAGACTTTAATTTAATTATAAATGCAGACGGTAAAATGACGGAAGCAACACGCTTGCGCAGCAGCAGTTTCATCCATGGTCTTGAATCACACTGCTTTTATATAAAATTTCATTTTCGAATTTTTGTGTGGTCTGACTCTTGCTTAAAATTGGAATTTAATTTATATTTATGAAAAAGCACATTTTAGTGCTAAAAAACATTGCACCTCAGAAAAAGGACTGTCTATTTAGTAGTGATGGAGCCTCAAGACTTGGTCTAGTAGTGATGGAGCCTCAAGCTCTTTGTCTCAAATCTCAGAAGGGTTTGTCAAAAATTGCTTAGTAAAGATCCTGCAATTTAACCTGCTCTCTCCTCTGGAGAAGAAAAATTTTAAAATAGCTTGTAAAAATGGATGAACGTATAGCTCTGAATATTGACTTTATTTTGTTCTGCAGCAAAAAGCTTTAGAGTTGAATTTCACGTACAAGCCGACAAAATGTCAGGTCTCGGGTCTTGACATCGAGTCACTGGCGCTGTCTCAAAGTTTTGAATCAGGTCTCGGTCTCGGGAGATAAGGCATGGACAACATCTTTGGTGTCTAGTGCTTCATTATTTTATTTGAATGGACTTTATGTTTTCTTTGCAAACAGGTTTAGGTTTGGAGACCTTTATCGTGTAACCAAAAGGTCAACGTCATGTCTTTTCAAACAAAAATCTCCGATTTGAATGATTTTATCCAACTGTGGCAAGTGTTTGGTTTCCCTTTGTTCGAATATAACGTAACAGCTTAAAAAATTGAACACTAACACCTTCGGTTTTGCAAACACAGTGATGATGTAACATGCAAACTTTTATGTCTCGAAGAGGAATTGCAAGTTTCGTCCTAAAGGGAACAATGCCGAGACCTGTAGTCTCTCAGAAAGAGACCGACGTTTGTTGAGATCTCTAGACTTGTTTCGAGGCACTATCACTGCAAATTACTCTTCTGCTAGAGTTCAGAACAGTGCAAAGTACAGAATATATCAAGGCTACAAGAAAAGCAGTTGGAGAAATGAGCTCTAGGTAAGACCCAATTTGAATGTCCGCAATTTAGAATTTAGTCATTTTAAGAGAATAAACAATTCAAAACCCTTCACTTTGCCTGGATGCATCAGTAACAAGCGGTTTATTTGGATATACATATCAACAGTGCACAAAAGAAACCAGTTACATTGTAAAATCCTCTAAGATTACCGTGCAAGTGTCAACAGCTGCCGTCTCAGGATCACCGGCACATAAATGTGAAGTGTTGTTTAGAAACTTTGCGTAATTTTCTCCAAGTTTCTGACAGTCTGAAAATTTCAGTATGGGCAATGCTGCTTCTTGCAAAGCAATCGACATCATGGCTCCTTGTTGTTTGTGAGGGCCTTAAAAAATTCAAAATTCAACACCCAATACCTGTATTCAAAACTTCTACTGCATCTTTAAAAATCGAAAGAAGAGTATAGCTGAACAAATGCTGCAAACACATCATTGATCGAAGGTTGATATAGCTGAAAATGTGGACTCAAAATAAAAAAATATTAGCTTATTAAAATGAAAGACACCATTAAGAAGTTCAAAATCCGACAGAAGGTAATGTATTTTTTGCTACATCAAACACGTTCATACACTTTACTTACAATCTAAAGAAAAACAACCGAAAAACCAACAGTGCATTTTAAGATAAACATATTGTTTCACGTTATCTGTTTCAAGTTCAACGTACTTACGATTATATCCCCACCCAGTGACGAAACAGTTTTCTCCAGCTGCTGCGCTGGTCATCTGAGGAAGACAAATTGGACGAATCGAATCACCGACAGTAACTGGTCGTTGTAATTTCAGCAAAGAAAGATCCGCTAAAAAACATTGAAGACGAATGTTAGCGCTTTTGAAACCCCACGAGTTATAGGAATTCACAAATCCTTTTAACTTGATCCAGATGCAACATTGTAATAGCTTAGGAAATTTGTGAAGGCTACTTCTAAAAAAAAATTCAAAATGCTACAAAATTCTTTCTAGCCTTAAAGTGAAAAATATAAAGCAAAGTCTGAGACTTGAAAATCTCGTCAGACTCGTGGACCTCTTCTCAGAAGCTTATATTAACTTCATACCACGACAATAATTTGCCTTATTCTGAATTTAGCAATATTGTGTGAAATGTAAAGCTCCAAGTGCTGCATTAACTAATGTTCAATATTCAAGGAGTAGGTAACTTGGACTGAGCATCTACTGCTTCATTTATGTCCTGCTCTGACCCATTTCTTGTTACAAAGAACAAGGGATGGTGGACCAAGCAAAAAACAAAGTGTAATGAGCTGTAAGTGTGCTGAAGTCTGCTAGACGCAGTGAAGAATTAAGCTAAAGAGTGTGAAATATTTGCAAGTTATAATTGGCATTGCTAAGTTTATATTGAATATTAGTTTGAACGATTTCTTCTGCTTCGTACTACCGGCAATACACATTTGAACGAACGTCGCTTTTACACAATCTTCTAAAATTTGAATTGAATAAAATACTGTAAACGATAACGCTCTCATTTTGTTGAAGTTGGGTCTACGTTCCAGTGGGCAGGGACTCCTAAGAGCGGGAGAATGGTGGGGGCATTGCCCACTGCGCCCTTTCAAAAGAAGGGTAACGGTGGCGGAGGTGCCTTTCATAACAATGTCATGGGTTGTTTCATGGTTTATCAATACCGAATTGAAACAATTTATTGCAGCTATTCGTGCACCTAGAAAATTCAGAAAGGTTTTATATAATTTCTGTTATTATTTTTGAGGTTGACTAAACAGAAACAAGCATAATTTGTAACGATTTTTCGTTTTTTATTGTTTTCCATTGCCCTCAGCTTTTATTATTGCCCCCCTTGCCCTACCGCTGCTCTGGCGTCCCTTCCAGTAGGTTTTACTTCCAACTGGCCGATTCGTGACAGTAGCTTTGCAGCAAGCTTTTAAATGCTCAGAGCGCGGATTTGTTTTCCACTGATCAACGTTGCGATTTAATGTTAATTCAAGTAAGTAAGCAATCGGTAAGGAAGTGAGTTAAGGATGGAGATATAAAGGGAATTGTAGTGCCCTTGCATCACGATCTGTTCAGAAGCAAGTCAATATTAGTCACAATAACGCGTAGCTATGCTCTAATACAACTGTCAAAATGCACAGCAAGCACTTCTTTACTAACTGCGACATAGAAGACACCTCACGAATAAAATTACATCCGTATACCAGCAGCCACACCCACCAAATTATGAGTTCATAAAGACCGCTACGTAATCACTGCATCACAATCAGGTCCTCACATGTATCAAAAAGTGAAACGCATCAAATAAGGGAAAAGATGTTTGGCTCCTACAGACAGAAAAATCGTGAATTTTTCAGATGAAAGAAACTTTGTGATAAAATTTATTGAATTTTTGGCGGAGCATGAAATTACTTATGCTTTTTTAATCTTTCTGTTCCTCTTCTCCCTCCCAAGACCTTTGTGAAAGACAAGAGGACAATACCCGAGCATTCTCTATCATCCCCGGCACGAAATGTTCCACAAAAGACGTGGATCTGATTTCAGCAGTTTGTGATCGTGCTCAGTGTATGTCAAGCCGAGATTTTTAGTGAAAGATTGTTGAAAGCCTTGATTTTGCAAAAATCCGCTTCCCCCGAGAAAAATAATTGACAAATTTTATTTGGTTTGGTGCAAGGGCAGATGTAACTTTGATTTATGGCGTATACCGACAGCGCCAGAATTCAACATTAAGAAACGCATGGTTTCGAAGAGCTTGATTTATTTATCATTGATCTGTATTGTTTTTAACATGTGTATAATATTGGCATTTTCAAAATAGGGTAATCTTGCACAGCCTTACTTTACGAGAGGAACGATACTTTTGCAGCAACTAACAGTATTCGGGAACGAAGCTAACTGTGACATCTGTTAGAAAACTACTGTTAAAGGCCCTCGTGGCAAAAAGTGATGAAAAACTTGCTTCAGAATAGGATATTTACCCCATGCTTCAAATAGAGAAAAACTGTGACTGAAGATATTTCAATGATAATCACAGTAAAACTACTAGTGCCTTCAAAAATCGTTTAGCATAAAATGGAGCATTTTATGTATTGTTTCGTACCTGTAGTGATGGTAGAATAGGCATAACTTGGATGAAGGAATATTTGCTGAACAAAATACCGCTGCCCATCTCTATGCAATTTGTGCATTCCCAGAACGACACTCCACGAGAAACCAGGATCGTCGTGATTGACAGTGTATATGCTGTAGATACAATATCACTGTTGGATGTACAAAACAAACAGTTTATAGAGGTATCTTGACCAACTTGAAACACAGATAAAATTGAAGAGTTTGAAAGCATGTAATAACGAAAGTACTTAAAAGTGCACAGCTAATAACGTCCGCAGCTGAAGAAGTGCATTGCTTTGCGAAAGAAGTGCTACGGCTTTAGAAGCACACATTTGGCTTTACTGTAAGATTTTACTGTTCCGAAACATAAGACGGACTGAACAAAGTCACTGGACTAGATATTGCACACAGCACTCCAACAAGTGTGTATCAATGACGTCTACGCAGGTTTCCTTACATCATTACACGTATCCAAACAGCGCGTGAAAAATAAAATTCCGGAGCCAGCAATTTAACGAAAATAGCTCAAATTTTCTGTGGAACAACAAATCTTTATATATGTTTTTGAAAAATTCAAGCAAAGTATTGCTTCTTCAGAGAATTTTATCTAAACTGCGTAAAACGTCTAGATTCAATAGACTTACGATTCCTCTGTGCAATGACCTGCTGTTAAAACCCACTGTGGAGCAACACAGACTGCTCCGCAGAAGTGTCGCCATTCACAAAGGTGGCAGGCTCTGTGTTGCCAGCTTGCTTGCCAGGGCCAGCTGTTTGTAGAAGTATTCTAAGAATGTAACGGATATAACGTGCAGTTAGAACATTGCCAAGTCGCCACTGGTGTACCAAACTGATTTTCGACAAAAAGAAAGGCAGTTTTGAAAGGAAGAAATTGCTAGAAGGTCTGTTACATGCACAATATCAAAATTCCGGGAATCGATATACCTGAATGTCAGGCATTATCATTTTATTATTTTGTAATACTCAAGTGTCAAGAAGTGTAAAAAATGTTTGGTCAAGCATGAACGATGAAATGAGATGGGAGCTGACCTTGCAGTTCTGTTTGGCTGCAACAGGCAATTATGAAAAGCAGATAATAAATTAGTGCATGAACATTTTACATTTTACTATATTTAACTATGTGTATTTACTTTTTTTTAAGATTTTGATACGTACTTTCAATGCACAAATTGTTGTTTGTTTACTTTTTGTGTTTTAGAGTATGATTACTAGGCCGATGTTTTGAAAAAGTTTTTGTGATTATCATCATATATTACCCAATTTTTACACCTTGTAAGGCTTCATTTAAAACTTCAACACTCGAGTTCAAATGACATGCTTAATTATAAACCTTAACTTTTTCTTGAAAACACCAAATTTTTCCTTTGCACAAAAGCTATACCCCAAGTTAGTTATTTTTCAAAATTGAGTGAAACATTGACTGCTCACAGATTCTCCACTTCAAAGAAGTTTTGACGCTAATTGCATTGTGGCCAGCACACCCCATGAAACATAGGATTGCCAGCGCCAGGTAGCGGACGTTAGTTTTTCCGTACCCATTGAGGCTAAATTAAGATAAAACTGATCAATGGACTGCGCATTTTATATATACGCTGTATAAAGTGAGTGTGTGCCAAACATTTGACTGACTGTTTCGACGTTAAGACTTATTTAATTTGTTCAAAAAGAAGTTTTCATAAACAGCGAAGAAATATCTTCGTATTTAGGCATATTCGCTGTGTTGTTAATGTAATTTGAGAAAAAAAAATTGTGCAGAAATATCAGAAGCCTTTTGTTTTGCTTTACATCGCAACTTGAAAAGCTGTTAAAAGTTGCAGCTTAACTGTCACCACAAAAAAAGCTCTGAACATGGAACCTAGGTTTACAGCTTATGACTTTAACTCATTTTGAAACGACAATCATTACTGCAAAAGGTGGTTCCAAGAAAATTAAACTTACGCGAAGGATCTCTCTGAAACATTTTCGTATCGATTTGTAATTTATTTTGGCGTTTACGTTGACTACAGCAGTAGCAAGTCATACCATACATTATTTAAAATCTGGTGTTGGCTAGGAAAACATTTTCACTTCGAGCCATGTAATTTTAGTATAGGTCTTGCGAATAAGAAACATTTTGCTGAATGAAATTTTTTCGAGATTTCTAGAAAATGTTTTTTTCAGGTTGGCAGTAAAAAGATTATAATCGTTTAGACAAAAAGAATTGGTTAAACATAAACTTCAATCCTTATTACTGTGAAGCACCTTTCCACCGATGATTCTGAGAAACAGACCAGGAACGTTATTATGACGTTTCGTGCTTCTAATTCCGCATTGAAAAGTATCGAAGACTGAGGTGAAAGTGCTGTTGCAAGGTCGCAAAATGCAGTTTTGGATGTCAGTTGTGCCACCCTCGCAACCTGTATCAAAAATAGGTGCTCTTGCTTCCAATTTACAAATATAACAATTTGTATTATATATGAAAATACAGGAGCTATAATACCAACAATATCAAGCATATTTGCAAAGTGAAATTAAGTTTTGAAAATGGTGTACCAAGTTATTTTCGCGACTTCTTGTTCCCTTTTCAGGATATTTGAAAAAATATTCAAGCAAGACGTTTACAGTTCCAACTAACAACGATTTGCTTTTCTTTTAAATAGTTTTTTGCTTTTTTACGCTTCACTGTTCACTTGTCAAGCTCATATAGGCTCAATAAACTGCATAAAAATTGTCTTTGATGTGTCATGCAGTTGTTTAAAGACAAATCGCCTATTTTTGCTCAATTTCAGAATAATATTTGCTTCAAGATGCTTTTTTGTATAACTCAAATAGCTAGTCTTTGAAAATGTTGCTGCGAAAATGAGAAGTATTACGTTACCGATCGCCTCTGGAAACACAAACCCGAGTACAGTCTTTCATTTTTTAGAACTTTACCTGAATGTCCTGGGACTCCATGCCTACACTTTCTTGTACGTATCTTTGTTCCTCCAATACCGCATGTTGCGTTGCAGCAAGAAAATGATGACCAACTACTCCAGAAAGGACAAGGCTAAAAATGAATTTGCAAAAGATGTTTAGCTATTTTACAGTTTTTCATAAGCTATTTATTTCTGCCTACTTCATGCTATTGTTAAAATCATCACATTTAAACTAGTCATCAGTAAAATGCAATGTGTCGAATTGGCAAAGTTGCAATACTGATTCAATTCATAAAACAAGTCTTGAGTGAAAGAGACCAGCAGGAGATTGCCAGTTTAGAACGCTTGTTTATCAGCGAGGATACAATCGGCAGATGTTTGGGTCGTAATAACGCGTTCAAGTCACCTGATAATTGCAGCTGAGAATGTCGATAGTTCTACCTCGGCAGTTTCCACGCAAACATGTCCTTGTGCGAACTTTAGCCCCACCATTGCAAAGCGCAGAGCACTGCGTGAATGTGGACCACCCGCTCCAGACCGGACATTGCTGTAGAGTAATTAGGGATAGTTGTCGGACCACGGTGATTGATCAACTCCTAAAAAGGCGTGATCTTTTTTTCGAAGAAAATTGGGAAATCTCACGGAAGCTTTTCATATAAAAGTTTTGAAGGCATTATAGTAGCAGTGCTATTTGCGACTACGCGACTAACGGCAGTACATAAACAATATTTTTTTCAATTCTTTGAAATGTCGGTAATATCTCGTAATGCAAATTTAAGATCACATTATCGTTTGTTTCTTAAAATTCAACAATAATGTGCTAAATAAAGTAGTCGAAATGCTGATAAGTGGAGCAAAAGAGCTAATCTTCTGTGGGAAAAAGATAGTTCTGACATGCACAATCCTTGTTGATAGCCAACAATATATCCATCAAAGCTCGGATTGTATTTTCTCGGAGATGAAAAGATTTGAAAATACGGTTTCTATTCCTTCCACTTGTGTTTTTGCTTCTGAACAGTATTTTTCCGTCAACGCAAGTGCAGAAAATATGCATATTTGCAAAAAGACATAACACATTAGGCACAAGTAAACACAAGATGGCAGCATTTGTCAAAGGTTAACCTGATTGTTAAAAGTCACAGAGGAAACTTCGGCGCATTGAAAGCTGCGACTAAATGGATCTTTTTAGGATTTCACAAAATTGCTTTATATCTTTATGAAACTTGCAAATCTAAATTTCACGTGAAATTTAACAGTAAATCTTTTACAATTTTCGCAAAGCAAACAATATTGATGACATAATATAACAAAATGCATTTGCACCTTACTGATCGTTAATGATGTAGAGGTGAAAATTTGTAGTTAATTTTTTGATTATCTAAAGCAGGGGTCTCAAACACGCGGCCCGCGATGCTTTGTTGGAATTTTCAAATGATCAACATTTGCGTTGACAAGTGCCTTGAAAAAAGACGCCGCGAAATAATAGAATCAAACCTGAATGGTACCCAGTGCATTTTTCGTCCCTGCCGTAGTAATACAGACCACACTTCACTCTCCAGCAAAATTTTGAGAAATCTTGGAGGTACGCTAAAGACGTCTTCACGTACTTTGTCGACCTCGAGAAAGCATACGACTGGATTCCTTGTAAAAAGCTTTGGGGAGTGTTGCGTGAGTACGGTGTTGACGGCCGCCTGTTACTGGCCATCAAGTAACTGTATTTCTCCTCGGACGTTTGCGTCCGTATCGGGAGAGCTAAATCACGACCGTTCACCGTTGGTGTTGGACTCCGACAAGGGTGTGTGCTGCCACCGCTCCTTTTCATACTTAACATCAGTGGTTCTCAACGTTTTCGCTGAAGGGAACCAAATCCAGACCTACGATTTTGTCGGAGAGCCGCACTAAAATTTTTAACACAATTCAATTTACACGTTTTGTTTTTCAGCAGAACGAAGTCTGTTACACAAAATATTAGACGTTTTATTGAAAGACCGCTGAGGGCTGCGCAAAGGGTTCCTGGGAGCCGAATGCGGCCCTAAGAACCGGGGTTCAGAACCACTGGTCTACATCAATTGGATAGACAGTCACAGCTGAGTCGACGAGGGTGTCACAATCGGGAGCTGCAGGACCAACCGTATACTTTTTGCAGACGGTTTGGTACTGCTAGCATCTTCTCAACAGTCTTCAGCATGCACTTGATCGGTTTTCCTCTGCGTGGGACCGAGCCGGAATGAAAATTAGTGCTAAAAATACCGAGGTACTTCTCTATGTATGTACAAACATTACACTACAGCAGGTTGAGACATTCAAGTACCTACGGGTGGTATTTACGTGTGACGAAAAGCGGAGCCCCAGGAGGTTGATAGATGGATTGGTAAAGCTAACGCAGTTCTGCGTGAGCTTTATCGCTCTGTGGCTACAAAACGGGAGCTTTCAAACACCGCAAAGCTGTAAGTTTTCAAATCGATCTTGGTTCCGATCCTTATCTATGGTCATGAATCTTGGGTAATGACCGAAAGAATATTAACTCAGGTGCAAGCACCAAAGTTGGGATTTTTGCAGAGTCCACGGTTTGACACAGGGGCGTACCGAGGTCAGATTGCGCCCGGGGCGCGAAACAAATTTGACGTCTCCATATTTGAACCTAAGTTATTTTGGGATTAAATGTCCTGCATTGAAGAAAAAACTTGCGACATTGTTGCGACTTTTAGGCGGCGCCCATTGATTCGGGGTCTGGGTCATTGTGCCCCACTCGTTGCGCCCCTGGTGTAATACTTCGCTACAAAGTGCGCAGCTGTGAAATTCGCAGTGCCCTGAATGTCGAACCACTCCTAATTGAGAGAATACAACTACGTTAGTTCGGCCAAGTATCCAGAATGCCCAAGGGAAGACTGGTGAGGCAAGCCCTGCTGGTTAAACCCACGGGAAAGCGACCCAGATGCCGTCCAAGGTCCAGGTGGATTAACTGCATCTCCGACCTTGCTTGGTCCCATTTTGGTGTGTAGCCAGCAAAACTATTTGATATTGCTGTTGACGGTGAGATATTCCAAGTTCTCCTGTGGTTGTTGCCCCCGCAACACTCCCTAGAGCAGGGTCACCAACGTGGTGCCCGCGGGCACCAGGTCGCCCGCAAGGACCAAGTAGGTCGCCCGCAAGGACCAAGTAAAAATAACATAAGCATGATCAATGTCTTCACATTACCGAATATCAATACTTTTTTTAAAGTATTGTAATTTTTGAAAGGAAATTGAACAAAACTTTTATTTCAGAAGTGTGTATCAAACCAGTAGCCCTTCGCATAAATCGGTACACAAGAAGTAGCTCGCAGTTTCATAGATGTTGGTGACCCCTGCAGAGCAAAAGCGGGCGCGAAAATGAATGAAATGAATAACGTTTTACGTTAGCTTATTCACAGTATTTAAAAGTGCTCAGCTAGCAAGTGAGCAAGTTCCTTAGACGGCTAGAATTGATTAATACGAACGTAGAGACGGCTAGAAATGATTTGCGTATAATTCATGATACCTTTCGCAAGAAATAAGATGTAAAATTAAGTTCAGGTACCACTATTGTTGCGTCAGCGCCATATTGCAGCCCACGGGTTACCTTCTAAGTCCTCATGTGGCCCACGGAGCAATTTGAGTTTGGGACCTCTGATCTGAAGGCAATTTCTGTTCATTCTTACGATTGGAAGTTAAACACAGGTGAAAGGCTTTTACGTTTTGTGGTGAGAAGAGGAAATTCAAAATTAGTTTTTTTGCAATCTACACTCTGAAACATAATGTAGATTGCAAAAAAACTAATTTTTAATGCGTTCTGACGTTTTTAAACATTTCGGAAGCTTGAACATGATTTTGTCGAAATAAAACAACAGTTTTAAGATAGTTTCTTTATGCTGTTGATGTTGATTATCAAGATGTTGTTATTAAGCAGCTTGATAACGAAGGATCTTAAGCAGGAACCAGTTAAAAGATGTTTGGATTAAAACTAATCCAAGTGTGAGCCATTGCAACTCATATCTGCAGTCAAATTTTATCTAACCTCAACGTCGCACAAAGCTGTCTCGCTACTTCGGCCTTCACAGCAATTGTAGCATTCTCGGAGAGAAGAATCGTTTAAGTGAATGTTTGTATAGTTTTGCATCCCTGTCAGATTTCGGCATGTAAGCAAGCAGTGGTCGATAATGGACGAATTCGATGTGCACGAAACGATATAGTACCTTTCCTGTTGCAAGGGACGATCTTCGCAATTGTTAGTCTCTGAAAAAACATCTTAATGAAAGTTGATTTCGAAACGATTGTTAATAGTTAAAGCCTTCAACAAAATGATTTTGTTCAAGGTAAATATGTTAGACAGTCGTTGGCAAGCTAGTGAAAAGACCCATTCAAATATTGGTAGGCAAGCAGTTGTGATTGCACTACATGCACGCAGTTCGGTTGCAACTTACCTCCCGCAGTGCTATTCCAGATGCGCATGTTTCCATTTTCTCGATAAGTGCGGTTGGGTGGAGAGAATTCGCAGTAGTCTGTTCTGAGCATACTAATTAGCTACAGAAACCATAGAAACAATAAAAGCCTTTAGACTTCAAAAATGTTTTAACCGCAAGTGCTTTTAGAAAATCTGCACTGGAGAAACGCTAATGTAAAAATCGTAAGTTTCTTCCGCTGATCTTTGGACCAGAACTTGCATTATTCGCTTGAACAAATGCACACTCAGAAGTTTCCGATATCTCTTATCCAAATGTTGCGCTTAAAATAAAAAAAACTGAACTTGTTAATGCGTGACTTAGTAATAAAATCTCATTGTTGGTATGCATACACCAGAAGAAACTTGTTGGGGAATTCGGCAATATATTTTTTCACTGCTAAAAACCACAATTAGGCAGATGTCATGTCATCAATTTTAGATAAATTTCAAACAAAAATTATCATGTTATTTACACACATGTATTCATACGTTGAGCTAAATCAGTGTGGTTGGCAGCAGTACATAACCCACAGTTTTCACAAGCACATTGGGTCGGTAATGGATAGTGGGATGATCAGCTTATAAATAGTTGAAGTGAATCTGCGTTTGACCAATTTTATACGTAAGCTTCCTGTTCGAAACACAGACCTTAACATTCATAAATCAGTTCTCATTAGCAATTGCTGCCCAATTCTCAAGAGCTATATACATCGATTGGAAAGCTCTAGTATTGCTTACGACACTGGATACAGTAAGAAAAGCAAACACGCCTTTCACCGTATGTGAAGTTAAATCCTATACTATAGTTTTTATTTTTTGCTTAGATTACGTTGAAACCAGCCAAATTTTGCTCACTCGATCTGAACAATCTAACGAAAAACTAATGATTGGGTTGCTTTTATCTGCAAAGCAATCACGCATTGAGTCCAAACTGAATATCGTGCTTCGGATTGAGTCAACAATTATAATTAATAAAGTGTCCAAAAGCAAAAACAACTGATGAAATCTGAATTTACGTGAAAAAGGTATGTGTGGAATGGCTTAGGACGGGAATCTTCCTTACAGGTTTGTTTGCTGTTTTTATATAAAACTAAGGACGACAACTCAACTTGTTAGAAAAGACACTAACCGAATTTCCATGCACCTTCTTGTTCTTACACGCAAACTGCGTTCTCCGCAGGAACCCGAGCACTTTGACCACAACGACCAATCGGTCCAAAACCTGAAAATGGCCACTGATAAGCACAACTTATTCTCCTCGTAATGGCCAGCACACGGTCGGTAAAATAAACCTAAACTACGAAGTCAGACTTCCAAAAATTATGAGCATAAAGCAATCAAAAACTAAATTTCAACAGCCATGCAGTCATTTACTTATTCAGTCAAAACCAACATTTCCTGTTGGAGGTAGCGGGACAGAAGACCTGTAAGGTTCTATAACACCTCAGAGTTCTTTCAAGAACATCTGAGAGTAGGGGTTTTCAGAAACCTCTTGTAGCAGACTGAAAACAACAAATTAATTAATTAATTAATACACTATGGAATTAATATACGAAATATCGATGTTTTGCCATTAATTGGCAACCACTAACGCTAGAAGGCCAACTCAGTGCTCTAAAGATGCGAACTTTTTTGCTTAGTTCACAGAATTTGAATAGAAAAAACGTTTAAATTGTCACTTGAACTTTTTCTCAGGTCCCTATCACATCATACAAAAATCCCTTGACCTGCCCCAATTTTGTTGTCCACTTCAAAAAATTCAAACCCAAATCTTCCAATTGTATTTAAATCGAAACTGCAAGACTTCCCGCATCTTTAATTAAAGGGTTTGAGCAGCCCTCTACCTCTACGCCTGGAGAGTCATTGCCGGTTGTGTGCCAATCAAAATGGCCAAAATTTGGCTTTTCGGGACTAAAAGGGTTAATATGAGTGCAGATTTTTAAAACTCTTTGTTATTACTCTAATTCTAATAAATCGGTTTATTGCAAATGATGTACTTACTTTCTGGAAGCATCATTACACGATTGGTTGAGAGTTTGCAAATGAATTCCACATGTTACATTGCAACTGCTCCACTTGGACCACTTGCTCGAACTAAATTGAATAGCATATTGTGATCTGGGATGTCACAAGTTAAAATAATCTTCAGGAGAAAATGCAGTGCTTTATTGTATTCTACAGTTAGCATAAAAACTCTTTTTTGGAATCAATTTAAAGGAAGAACCCTAGAAAACAAAGATAAACAAATATGAATCGGTTCACTATACCGTATTCACAACAACATGCATACTACCGGAGCTATCGAAGTTATGTTTCAATGCCACTATACTTATTTAACATTTTCCAAATAAACCCAATCGATTTAGTTTGCATTTCAAATTTATGTGTTGCTTATGTTTCGCTATCAAGCGTTCACTAATGATAGTAGCCGTGTGGTTTATGCAGGGAAAGAACGAAGCTGGCTGCCATAGAGAGCATAGAGTAGAGGTGATACCTGACATACCTGACCGGGCACAAAGATGGAATAAATAAACCTTCTTGCTACCAGTCTAGAAAGTCTAAATTGGCCAAATCTTCTCTTTGTTCGTTTAGTAATTGTTTGTTCAATATGTAGCAAAATGAAGTTTATACTGGTACAGTAACTAAAGACAAAGTATCAAAAACCGTTTACAAAATATCCTAAGACTGCTTTCTCCACTAAATCATTTTCAAGTATCTGACCACAACTCCTTGCTCTGTCATAGTGTGTGTACGCGGTAATAAAGCGAACAATTTTTTTTTTGTTTTAAATAGTTGCAACCCTTTTAAAATGTTCCTGTTCTTTTTCTTCCCAGATTTATTCATTTTTTGATAGAGTCATTTGTTTTAAAAATCAAGACATTGACTTAAAATAAGAATAACTGAAACTTCGCGGAAACGTTGTTGCAAGATCGAGAGTATGCTGTTTTGAAAAAAAAAATGAAACAACATTATTTTTTGACAATTTTAAATCAAATTTACAAAACGGTCATGAAAATTAGTTTTTGGTTTCCAAATCACAGCTGTTGGTATTGTGATATAACTAGAATTCCATTCATGTTCCTAAGTTTAAATTAAAAAAACAGTTCTGTGCAGTGTTTTTTGCTAATTTCATTACAAGTAGTTTTTGAAAATGATTGGTGAGAATTTTAAATACTCCTCAGCACACAACAGGCAAATTAAGTACATGTTGAAAGCCGTACAACATGCAGTGCTACGTGCGTTTTTGTAGACATTGTGGTGATAACATTCAAGTCAGAGCGTGTGGGTAGTGATTTTATTAAATACTTGTGACGTCGTTATGTAACTACCTATCTACCAAAGACTGCACAATCATGCTGTTCATAAGTACGACTATCCAGAAAAGTTTACGTTATCTGCCAATTGCTTTGAGTTGAAATGTATGACAGCGCAGAAGAAAAGTGGCAGCTGAGAACGTGAGGTCAAGCGACAGCACTTTTTCTACGATCGAGCAGAATCATTTGAGTTCAAATCACAAGCTACCTGTAAAAATCTTTGTCATTCCGGCTGCGACTTCCCATTGATGTGTTGACAACATGGGCGCAAAATCTAATTTGCTGTGTAACTGCGTGCAGAGAAAGCGTTCAAGGGGAATTCAGGAAAGAAGGTTACTATAATGCGAAAACAATTATAAGTCTAGCAAGGCACTTCACTGTCAAAATCGTATTGCTTATTTTTTGCTTTCATGAATTTCAAACATTCGACCAAACTTTGTTTGGCTTTTGGTGTAATACCACACAACAAGCGGAAATTTTCAACGAACTTGTTGCTGGATTTGCAAAGTAAATATGAAGCAACGTATAAAAGTTCGACCGCTCTAAATGCACGGTTACGTAAATTAGTACAGTACTATACCAGCGGATGAGCTGCTGTCGTTAGCATATATTTTAGCAATGGCTATGATGTCAACATTTGAGCTGCCAAGTTTACTTTTAAGATATCCGGAAGGGAAACTGTAAAATATATTTACTGTTGGTTACCTCCTGAGCAAGTTTCAACTGGAACATTTTCAAAGCACCGCCTATTTCGTTCCTGTTCAGAAAACTTGTCTGCAGTTCTTTTATAGCATTTCCTCCACATTTTCCAATGCGACGCTGCAGATAACTGAAAAGCATAAAGCGGAATTTGTGTCAAGCATCGTTTTTGAACAAGTCAATATTGTTCACAGGACACTTAGAAGCGCAAACGCAAATCAGGATTGGCGTGTTTTTCTTTTTTTCAGAATCAAAATCATAGTGTAGTTTGGCATTCGTTAAATTTGATTGAATTTATGTCTGTTTACATCCAGAGCGTTTTAAATGTCAGAACCATTGAAGCAAGACTTAGCTACAATCGGTGGCAACTGAAAAAGATAAGTACTCGATCTGCAGCACTCCACGAACTTTCGAAGCGCCGAAATGTCATTTCGTCGAATTTTGTCATCGAATTGTTCTTTCTCTGTATTGCAACAGGACTAAGTGCCATATGTTAGAAATGTCGTCCGGTAGAATTGGCTCATTGCAAACAAATTTGTTTTCGACAGAGTTACCCTCGAAAATTTTGCTATAGGAAATATTGGAAAATGTGGATAGTAGCAAAAGCTAAACTACCTGCAGATTGTGAAAGAAACATTGGCGCTTGTGCGTTTTGGCTTATTTCATCCCACAACGTTTGTCTGAAAAAGAGGATTGCTTGTACTTCATACAACTATTTTTACATCTATTTCAAAGCGCATTTTCAATGCAGTAGTACAATTAAAACGCTTCGGTCCTTCAGTCTGAGAGGGAACAAATCATCAAACAAAAATCTGTAGACAAGATGGTGAATGATAAACTAAAGAAGTCACCCTTGCCTTTAGTTTTCCTGTAATAAAAGATCCTCTTCTAGCTTTTCAACATGGCAGGAGATTTCTCCTAGCTTGTGGTGAAAGACTGAAAGGACATGGACCCGAATCAACGGTTTCGGCCTTTGTAACTAGATATTTGACTACAACTAGTCAAATGAAAAATTTACTGTGTCAAGATAATGTTCTTAGCTGCACTTGAGACAAACGTTTACATTGTGTCAAAAAGATCTCTTGGGCAAGTTGTTGGGCTGACTAGTGACAGCCGAGTGTAATTCAGGTTGCTTGAACCAGGAGTAACGCCTGCTTTGACTGATGGGATCTTTGTACTGTAATCTTTGACTTCTAATGCCACGCGCTTTGTTTGAAATCGTGGATGTAATGCCACCCAGACCTTTTCTAAAGAAACGATCTTAAGCTGACCTCAGACAGAATGGGATCGAAATGCCGTCCTGAGATCCACAAACATGATGTTGATTGCAAATAGAATAGATAAAACGCAAGAAATGTGGCGGAAAAGCTTGTGTTAACCAAGACCTCTCCGTAGAAAAAAGGTAGTAATATGTATACAGATTATAATCTTGTTTACTGACACTGCGCAGATGCAAGCTGACCAAAGTTAAACAACAGGTTTGATTTTTAAAATACATTTTTGGTGTCTATTAAACATGCTGAGTTTAGCAAACTGAAAGCAGGTCTTCTATACTAGACTGAACCAGGATCAACAGTTAAATTTATCCACTGATAAAATGCAACACGGATGACCATTGCAAGAAGCACTCTGTTTTTGGAGAAAATGACACATCAAATACACCAAACTGTATTTGCCAGTATTGTCAATCTTATCTTGTTCCCTTGTTTTATCAAAAGGAAAAAGAAAAACATTCTATCACAAAATCATAATGTTTAAAAATTAAAATGGTCTACGATAAACGCAACAAAAAATTTCTTGTGCAGCTATATTCAAAAAGTTGATAATGCTGAAACCATTTTTTGAATATGTTTCATAAGCCATTTTAAACAAGGGTTGTATCCACACAAAGATAAGGGACGTTTTTATATTGCTGTAAGTGACTCCATCTAACTTCTGGATAAGATTTATTTCTAGCTTCGCCGAAAATATGACGTCCTTGCAGCTTAACTAATCTGTCACAACATAAAATCAGCCTGTTAATATATTTGAGTTGATTTGGGTCAATTTAACGTAGTCCGTTGTGACAACATTTTCTGAAAGCTGAAATATTTTAATAGGAGCCTCATGTTCCTAAACTACAAGAAAACGACACTTTTTTCATTAGAAAAAGTCAGCGGATTGTATAAAGCACAAACGTAGTGGAAAACAGGCGTGAGTTTCTCTGTAAAAATGGTGTGCTTGAGATCGTGAAGAGCACATGTTCTTACTGTTTTTAGACTTTAATCGTTCGCTACAGACCATTTTTGCAAAGTTTGGTCGTTGAGCAAATGTTGTGCTGGAGTTCGCAAAACGTTTGATCAGGCGTTTCAAGACGTACGCTTTATGGAATAAGCAGTGTGCTGACAGCATTTCTAGAACAGTAAGAAATTTAAAGGCTTTATGCAGTGTTTCGTTGGTCTCCATATACCAACAAAAATTTCATTCAAGGAATTACGAGTGTAAAAATCACATCTAGCATGATTTTGCGATGCTATTTAATCTCTATTTATGGTAAATTCGCATTTAGTTGACATTGCCACTTTTAGATATTTTGTGGCAAGCATAGATAAATGCATGACCGTAGTGTTTTCGTTTTTCAAGAAAAGATTACACGAAGTTACTTCATCATTATATTTAGAACATTTTGTTTTATTTTCTTACTGTAGTCAATGCTGACATTCTTCTACCTCTTCCTTTTTTCACTTTTTCCATAAAAGATTTTATTGCGACTCCGTCCACCATTTTCTTTCCTTCGGGATAATCTGGACCTGAACAACATGGAAAAATCCTTGATTGTCTTCAATATATTATCATGGCCAAATAGATGTGTTCTTTCTTAACCTTTCTTTGTCATGTCAATGGATACTGTTACATATTCTCGGGACCCTATGCTGTAGAAAAACTATTGAATAAAAAATCAGACCTAGAAAAGACTTTAGGTACTCTTTTTTGTATTCTGACTTTTTTCTGATGAAATGCTAGAAAACTTACTCTTTCCATCAAAAGTAGGACGACTTGCAGCATGTGCTCCCGTACTCGTGTATAATTTTAAATCCTGCGTGTGTTTATTAAAATCAAACTATGATAGATTTTCAGTACCTATTTTTCAAATACTGATACATTCGTGAGGAACTTATGCTTAACTTAGTTTAAAGAAACTGGAAGTAAATATACAAGAGGTTTCCCTTGGTCATTCAAAAGCCATCCCGTGCAAAAACGTTGTGTGCGAAATCGCTTCGCGTCTTTTTCTTTGTCCAGCAGTTTCATGCGCGTTTCAGTCAGTTTTATTCAACCACAAAGTCTGATGAGAGCAAGCTTTCTGCTTGTTGTCGTTTGCAGTAACGGAATACATTAACACAATGAAGATATATGGGGCAAAATGAGGTTAACTGTGAAACGAAAAACTTCGAGTGTTCAAAGAGTGCGATTGAGTAATCTACTCACCGCTCTTTCGTTGAAAACGTCCGATGAATTTGTTTTGCATTCCTTGTTTTGCACTCTTTTGTAAAATAGTTTCCAAGCTTTTTAAAGTGTCGTTGCTGAATGAAGACATTGTGCTATTTGAATCACTTGTATGAATAACGGTTCCAAAGGAAAGATTCACTGCTACCAAGATGGACATTGCTAAAATTACTTTCAGCTCTTGCCGCTGGAACATTTTTCAAATGTGACGTACAGAAACAATTGGGTAGAAATACAAAATGTTCACTCTGTGATATCTGGTCTTTATTTCCTCAACCTTGATCAGAAGAGACTTTTTGTTGTCATTGCCACCGCTGTTGATATTTAGAATTAATTTGAATGTTCTGAACTACACTTATCTCCTATCAGCCATTTTGGAACACTACGCAAAATACTGAAAACATATAGCATTTATTATCGTTTTGTTTATTCTGCTCAGCAGTTATTTGGTAGGCTGCATTCAAAGCAAAATTTTAGCGTTGCAACTTTTATAACATGACAAAACTACCTCTTCTAAGCTATTTACGTGCAAAAATAACTTTAAGTTGGTTTGAGTTTTTGGTTGGAAATATCTTGCAAAATTTTGTTTCTACATTGCATGGATTAAGAATGCTCTAAACGTTCCATAGAAATGTCGCGGTGATAAATAATTATGCATACATATGAACCAGTAACTGTAGTATCTTTAAAGAAGTACATGTTAAAAGCGATTCCAGCGTCTGCATATTTACATCGGTATCCAGCGTGCATTCAAAGTCTTAGTATATAGAGTTAGTACTTTTTTCCAAAGGTAAATACTGAAAGCTAAACCGCCATTGATAACAAACTAATATTTTGCAGCTCATTTCTATCTACAGTAAGATTGCTCTACGTTTCCTCTTAATTCGAGAATACAAAGTGCTACTCAGCCTAACTATATTATCAAAAATATAGGGTTTTACCAGACGAGAAGAAACCAAAACAAGTATTACCAGAAAACCTTTACTTATTTAAACTCTTTCTGAACAGTTTTTGCGCATGCAGTAAAATATTTTGTCCGTTATGACAAAGCTTCCTTCTCACATGCTATGTTTTTGATCTGCATACATTCATTGTCTTGCACAGCAGTCCATCATATGATGTCTTGGGATTCCTTACTACAGTATTATATTCTACGAAAGTTTGAATGTTGCGTTGTCTTGATTTTTAGTAGAAGCACTTCATATCAAAGTGAGCTCATGTAATACAGCAATGTCTTTACTTTCCTTTCAAATAAGAAACATCTTTTCACAGGTAAATTTACATAAACAAAAGCGCATAACATATATGCCCCTAGGCGAGGAGTAGCGAAATACCTTGAGTCATTCAAGAAACAGCCTCTTGCAACAAAACCGAACTGTTTATGTTATGCACTGAGGTAAATCATGTAAATCTCAATCATCATTTTACAGTTGGCAACTCTACAATATTTCTCTGAATACTAAGTACTATTTTAAAAGCTGTGAATACAGGAGGGAATATCAGAAGCAGTCAGTAAGTATTTGGTCCTTTAAGCTGAAAAATCCTTTTGCACATTGGTACTTTTGTTTCTGCAGCTTGAAGCATTTCAGCTTTGTGCGTTTAAATACTACACAACCGACCTAAAAACGTTGTTTTCTGCTGCCTAAAACTACTGTTTGAATTTATGTGCTACGGTGTATGATTATCCGATAATTGACGCTTACATTTAAATAAAATCCTGCATACTTTCACCTCTTTGGAGTAATTCACTTTTATTCGAGAGTAGCAATGTTGACCTCCAAAAAACCACATTTGATTTACCTATAGAAACACCCTGTTCAGGTGATTGATGAACATGAGCAGATGGGTCATATAGTTGGTTCTGATAAGCTACTAAATGTTACATCAAGTTACTCATCTTTACATCTTTTACCTAATTTTAGCTCTGCTCACAGTGACCAGCCAATCATCACTTCAAGGTTAACACAAAACCATTTGAAAGTTTCTTGTAAGTTGGAGTGAAACACTCATTCTTTTCCTATAAATAAACCGACTGCGCTTTGATCTTATTTAATCAGATTTGTCTTACTAAAAAGAGTCGCGTTTGACGTAACGACAACGTCTTAAGCAATAAATCCTTGGCTTGCCCTCATCCGTTCCGGTCAAACACACGATTTCCAAACGTTGGCTGTTCTCTTTGCAAAGTTCACATAAAGTTCAACAGCGCAGATGATTTGACGAATTGATACCGTATAGAGCGCAGAACGTACAAGGCGATTTCTGACAGTGAGTACAGTGTAATTAATTGACCCTTTGCAGATGAAGAATGTGTTAGCAAATCATACTTAAGTCTGAAATTATCAACGAAAAGTTCTCCATTTGATTTTATCAATTAAAAGTAAATGCGCACATCCTGAAGAACATGTGACAAAACGTGATTTCATTATCATGGCAACTCCCAATCCCCGAGGGTAGGCTGCATGGCCATACGTTATGTCTGTTGGTGAAAATTACTTGCAATTTTGCCAATTAAACACACGTTTGCCGCTATACATTTAACTGATGGAGTATAATGAAATTCGCAACCTTGAAGGATAACTTTGGCAACACACGCACAACTGTATGCAATTAATCATTCTTGATTGAGTTTATTTGCAACTCCTTGGCAACAATCCAGAAGCTAAACAAATTATTTGTTGAATTAGGGGACAACAAACTATTTGTTGAATCAGGGGATTGATTAATTAATTCGTTGTTTTCAGGACATAACTTTTGAACCAGATACGCTAGAAAGCCAATCAAAGCTCAAAAGACTCTGATCATAGCTTAGTTTCCAATAAAAGCTTGTGTCAAAAAATTCCCTCTTGCGATTGATGTCCAGGGCCAGGTACATGGGCCAAAAAGGCCTAAACCTGCCCCACCTGTGACGCAACCCACAAAAAACGAAATCCAAACTTTCCAAAAGTTTTTAAAATCCAAACTAGAAGACTTGCGGCATCTTTGAGGATTTCAACAGCTTTCTAGCTCAATCGCTTGGCAAGTTATGGAGTTGCGAAGTGACGCGAAAATAGTGGCTCACGCGTGATTTCGAAGTACTAGTATATCTTACACCGGCAGCCAGCGTGTTAAGTCATCATGCGTCTCTTTTTGACATAACACGCATTCATAAAATTGTTTTACCTAAGAGGCGCATCCCTTTCAGACATGTGCTAATATGCAAACAATTACTACTAAAACTAAGCAACTGCTGCAATAATATCTTGCCTAAATGTTTGCCACACTGTTTTATTGATAACCTACTTTCAAATTCATCTTCACTATCTGATTAGTTTGACGCGGAACCACGAACTGCCAAGAGTAGGCTAGTTTTTGACTTATCAAGGCGTGACTTGTGTTACGTCTCACGCTTCTGTACATTTCCGAGATTTGATTAGGACTGTCAAAAAGACAACTTGCTTCATGTGTCTGAAGCGAGGCGACACTGATTTATATTATTGTAAAAACCTTTGCCAACAAATTACTTTGCTCTGAGACATGAAACAGATGGCATAGGGCCTTCCCCGTTACCGTTTGAACGTGGAGTTTCACCTTCGCAATAACGTCATGTTATGCGGTAATGAAGATATGCAATGTCCAACAAAGAAAACTTTCGGATAGCAGCTGATTTCAAGCTGTTATAACTCCAGAACTCTTTCTAGAGTTCTACCATTTGAGCAATCATTATTCCGTAAACAGCCTGTGAAAGATACAAAGATTCCCGTTTAGCTGCTGAGCGCTGTCATCAAGTTAAATAATGCGTGACCGGCTTATCACTGTCATTTGATTCCAAAAATAATATTGATTTTTGGCTTTCTTTGTCATCAACTATTTTGCAAAAACAGAAAGTTTAAATTTCCACTCCTAGCTTTTTTGGGCCAGAATTAAAGTGCTATCAGCAAATTTATCGTTTTAAACTGTGTGAAATGTCGGTAGGACTGAGTTACACATGTAACGAAAACATCAGTGAACATTCTTAACAGAAAATAAAATTTGAAACAATTTTAGAGCCTTATTTGAAATGCTTTCACCACATACTTCCGTTTTTGAAAAATCATACTTTCTTCTTTGTACGGAAATCTTTTGAAGAAAAACAAAAACATTAAAATTTTAAAGCATTAGTTCATCAGTAAACGCTGTCGGAAGATTATGATCCTACTGTGTGTCAGAAAATTATGATTCTACTGTGTGTCAGAAAATTTAAAAAAAGTGCGACCGCTTCAATGGACTTGCAAAATTAGTAATCTCTTTGATGTTCAAACATCTAACAACGTGTAGACTGAGATTGTAACAACTAACGTCACAAGACAAAACGTTATCCACAAAAATAACCATATCGAAGAACTTCTTTTGCCTACTATAAATTCAAGTGGGAAAAAATTGAAGACAGATAGTGTCTGAAGATAAGAGAGAGTTATAAAACAAACCTGCACTACTGTGTCTCGCAAGCATGGTCAGAAATGTCTGAAGCAGCTGAAAACAATCCTACAGGTTTGCACAAAGTCAACGGTTTTTCAAAGCGCTTGGAATTTTCTCACGTAAAACAAACATCTATGGCGATTTAAAATTACTGACTACGATCAACGTTTTTTTCAGAATAGCTATTTTTTACGACAATTTGTTTCCATACTCATTTCCTACATAACAATATGTAGAAACACAAAAACAGATTTCAAGCGGTTAAACCATTTTGTGTATAAAAACTTTTGAAAAATGTCTATCTGATATTTTTGTCATATGTGTTCTGTAATTATGTTGTAACGGTGGAGAACATTGATTTCCTAAAAAGATTCCAGATAATCTTGCCTGAATTAAAAAAACGTCTTTTGTACATTTGGTTAGTTAGGACTGTAGACAAACTGGCAATGTGCTGCCTATAATCCGATATTGCTCAAAATTATTTCGCAATGGCAACTGACGTATATACGACATTTCAGCCCCAAATTCACGTCAGCATATTTTTTCCTTCAAACGTAGTTTGGTCGTGAGTCTCATTGGTTTCGCTCTGTTAGCTCCAAACCTCTAGACGCAAGCCATGAACTTGTCAAGCAATTGTGGTTCTGCATAATTACAAACTTGCTTTCATGCAGCTTCGACTGATTAGATTTCCGCGCGCAATAGCCAGTAGTTAAATCCGTTATAGTTCCAAGAAAATTTTACATTTGCGATGATTGTTCCTGACCTTTAGAGCTTTTTAGATTAATTTGTTTTGCAAAACTTATCTGTTTGTCCGATGTACGTTCGTGACCAAATGCAAACTGAAAGCTGTATTGGCCCGCGACACGGTTTTCATTCTAATTCCGAGAATTGGATTAGTTATGTGAAAGGTTAAGCGACGCCGTGACAAAAGCAAGGCATTCAGTAATGCTTAAAAGGTGCTGCGGACTTTTGAACGTAAAAATGAAGATTTAAGCTACAGAGCAAGTAATAACGACGTTGATACCTTGCAGCAAGCCTTTGTTTGTTGACATGCAGTAGTGAAAGTCGGCAAGGTTGTGATACTGTCGAAGTTTGCCTCCCAGTTCAAGGCAAATAGCCTGCGTTTTCCCCATTGAAGATGCGTATTTTTCTTCCTTTTAACTTTGATAACAAGTTATGTTGCACAAGGGAAGTTGGGAGCACTAAAAATGCTCTTCTGAAGCACTTCAAATAAGTCCTAATTTTCGATGATATGATTCAGGTCTCTGTCTTGTTTCGATGTTGACAACTCAGAAATTCAGCGGTTGTTGCACTATGTTGTCCAAGTAGATACTATAGGTGAAAGTGACCATTTTCACACCAAAAATTTTAAATCGTTTTAACGCAATTAGTATATGAATCTCACTACTTGACTACTAGCAGTATTAAATATGCATGAAAATTAAGACGTTTTGTTCAGTTACCTTTGTGCTTTCGTGAAGCTGACTAACTGATATGGCCTTATCACTGCGTTTTAAATGTCTACGAAATCTGCATAACAAAAACTTAATCCCTGTAATACTTTCAATCAATCCGGCTTCACAGTCTAGCTTAGTGACAATTTTATCCTTATTTCGTGACAACAAAATCAAAATTTTACACAACTGCTTATGCGAGGCTCATCCTACAAAAGATACCGTCTCGTTTCTTTCTTTCAGGTTTTCAGACTTTCAATATCAAAACCATTAGAAAAAGTAAAAAGGCGTAGAATGCGTCATGCATGTCCGACGAAGAACAGCTCTTTAATCATGAACTTTGAAAGGAGCGCTTTTTGACGCACCTGTTGGTTCCATGTCATGGAAGGAGATCGCTTGATCATTACCTGTTTCAAAGAGTGTTCATAGTCTGTGAAACATATTCTAATTTTCCGTTTTGATGTAAACATGCGTTTTCGTCTCAGAACCGGAAACACTGCAGTCTGCACTTCATTATCTGACACATTTTAGTTTAGGCCTGCATTTTGTTCGCACAATTGCTTGAAGAATCTGAGTTGTAAAGTTTCTTGGTCTCATTATCATTCCTACAAATTTCACTTTTATCCCTCTATGGTAGAGGCTGAAATGCACTAATTTTTGACAAGCTTCTACGCTCACATTGCAAAAACAATAGAAACGTGAGTTGTTCAAAATGGATTCAGCTTCCAGACAAAAACGTCGGGAGCAGGTTTTGACATTCAAAACGTTTTTTTCAAAATTTTTACGGACATAATTCATCGAGTTTGCTGTTCTTTTCAGAGAAGAACATAACCAATATTTCAACATAGAAAATACATTTCCGAGCTCGTAAACTAGACGAATTGATGTGGTAGCTCGAAACACCAATACAAAGGTAACATTGCTGTAACATCGGTTTTTGTTTTTCCTAAATGTCACAACATATCGGTCAGTCATGCGTGCAACATAATCCAAACCAGGCCCGTAACCAGCTTAGGACACCAGGCGGAGCTAAGAGTTTTCTGAGAGGGGCCCAAATTTTTTAAATTATGTCCAAGACATTTTCTCAGGAGGGGAGAAAAATTTTGCATGGGGCGACGCCCCCATGTGCCATCCCTGGTTGCGAGCCTCATCCAAACTGTACCATAAACAGCTTTTAGCAATCATTATCTATTCACTTTGAAAGTCATGGACGGTGAACATTTTGCCTTGCAATTTTGAAATTTAGTAGTTGCTTTCACATTATTCGCGCGTAGACTGAACCAGGTCAGCATAAAATGTGAAAAAGTAATAATTTTGATGGTCAAAAATATTGGACTGTGGTTTAATCTGATTTATTTTTCTACAGCATGCAGATGACAAACGTACAAGTAGAGTATGTAATGAAGTTTTATAAAGTACAATTTGTCTTTGTCCGAGCTGGAAGTGTTTGTCATTAAAATTAAACCAGAACAACGCCGCCCCTTCAAACCAATCTAAGCCTACTCATTCAAATCATCTGCGATCTTTTTAAAAATGAAAACTGCGTTTTCATAACTTTTCAAAAACTTAATCATCTACGCAATGTACTGTAGAACTCTCTCTTTTTGACAATCATTGGATTGCCTGTGGTTACCACGGCTTTTTCTGACTTGAGCTCTACGTTGTCGTTTCAATGGGACGACAGTGAGCAGAACTGTAAATGGCTGCCAAGTTTGTATCACGCCATGTCATTACAAATTGCTCTACTCTACTCGTAGGTGGCACTCTTTGAAAAATGTAAGATGTAATTAAAGTTGACCGGATTGAGGTGGGGAAATATCTGCTTGACTGATCTTAAGAACAAAGTGACATAAAAGCAAACCGCAGTGGCACATGCTAACTTGCCATGCATGGGTAATTTCCAGCTGTCTGTTATGCTGTTACACTTGACATACACTATTAAATAACCTCCTCCGTTTGCATCAGAAAAGGCATTGCAATTTTGAAACAAAAAATGACGTTCTGGGTAATTAAAAACGTTTTTGGGAGGCTAATCAACAGCAAAACTGCAAAAAGGTCTGAAAATTAAACAGGACTTCCCATTCAACCCCATTGTCTAAAAGGTTTCCACCGACATATGCAGTGTTTGATTTGGAATTTGGATTTACGCAGTAGTTGCAACACTTTTTACTCGTTTACTGTTTTGACGCCTGAAAATATTGTTCTCGTACCACCTTCAATCAGAAAAACTCTGGAACTCACATATCAACAATAAAATGCAAAAAGGTTTAATGAATAACTTTGCAAGGTATACCGTCCGAGGGTTGAATGCCAACTTTATGAGATACATGGATTTTTTTTTTCAACCAGTTGGACCACGCGAGGAATATCTTTGCCCAAAGCAGGGTCTCCAAACGTTTTTGTCAGAGGGTCGCATAAGCTTTTACATAACAGTTCAAGGGTCGAACATCATGCGTAATAAGGTTGTTTCGGGATATGCTACATTCTATCAAATCAACAAATTTTTCGTAATATTTGTTCGTTATTGGCAAAAAGGCTTCGCGGGCACGATTTTGCCCGCAGGCCATACTTTGGAACCCCTGGCCTAAAGCATATCGGAAATCATGCCCATATGCAGAAAGACGCTCTCGGCTCCTCGATTTGGTGGTCATTAATAACTGAGAAACCGGCTAGCGTTCGTCTTACTGTCTCATAATCTTGGATGTCCATATGTTCCTCTTGTTGTAAGCCCACAGACAGATCTGTAACGAAGGGAGGTTTTGTGGAGTAAGCGTATTACACAACGTCATCAAAGTAATGTATTGCCTCATTACTGAGCTGTGAGAAGTGACATTGCAATTCATTTCGTTTATTCGTGAAATCAACTCCAGTAGAAAATAAAACAAAATATAAACAATAAACAAACACTAGCAATAACCGACAATACTATACAGCATACGGTTTCCAAATTAAAATAAATACCAACTCGGCCCCAAAAAGGCAGTGCTCACAAACGTATGATTTATTCTCTAATAGACACAGCAGAATACTGCACCTGTAAACATAGGATTTGAAGCCACCCAGAACATACAAAGAGATGATATATGTTACAAAATGATAATGCAAAAATACAGTAAAAGGAAAAATAAAGTGAGCGATGAGTGCTGTTGGTTCGATGATGCACTCCAAGTTCTCTACTGCTAGCCTATCTCGATGAAAAATGTTACTGAATATACAACGACACCTCATCATAAACCTTTAATTTACTGGACAAGTGCTCTTCGAGAAAACCACTTTCGAAAACTTATTATCTTAATGTTTGTTCTCCACGGTAGTCAGGAGTTTGAACATACCGCAGGTTTTGTTCATGCATTCTTCATACAGAAGACCGAACTTCCAAACAATCCTCCCAACTTTGAGATGAACTCTGCTACAAATCGTTTGGCCCCTTGGAACGGCAGACTAAACTTGCCTGGACTTTAAAAATGTCCCATAAATCAGCCAAGCCTTAAATAAACTCTTTGTCCTCCAGATCTCTGTGAAAATAGAAATTTGTCTCCCTACAATATTGAAGTAGCATGTCCCGCAGTTCCAACAGACGACAAGTCGCATTACCACAGAAGAGCCAGCGGATCTCCATGCATACATAGACGGCAGGTGTGGTCGGAGCTGCAGTCTCCACTGAGCCGCTTGAGAAATCGAGTATTTAATGCAGATGTTTTAACAAAATTTGCGATTATAATACTCTATAGAATCACAATGACAAATATTGAGGTAGCACCTTAGCAGAAAGGCAGAAAGGAGAAATCAGTGCGTGAATGGATATTTGGGAGGTTTCGATGACACCGCTTTCATATGGGCTTTAATCCCTGGTTTTCTGTCAAGCAACCCTCATTTGTGCATCCAGACAATGCTACACAGTCCAGTTTATTCAGTTTGAAAACTGTGTCCAAACGGTTGAAAATATCCCGTTCTTTTAACGTACCTGAAAGCTCCTAGTTCATGAATAACTCAGTCTGAAAAGATGTTTTGCTTCGTCTGTCGATTTGTCCAGTTCAGTAGAAAAACATTTTCGTGACGCTGACTAGCAGATCCTTTACGTTCATTTACTACGATTTTGTCTGACTTCTAGTGTACCTGCGTCGTAACAAGGGGGGAAAGGGGGACATTTGCCCCTAGGCGCAGCGCTTTTGGGGCGCCAAATTGAGGTCGAAATGTTACATAATAACTACGAAATGTCACCTCTCAACGGATGCTAATAATTACGATTTGCAAATTGTCGAATGTCATCGACTGATACCTGGTTGCGAAATCTCATCAAGATCAGCAAGGTTTGCAAAAGGAGTACAGTAGTTACAAACCTTAGTCACGTTTTTAGATGAAACTTCTGTCTCCAACAATCAGTGCTCGCATGTGGTTTGACCCACGGCTGCGTCACAATACGTTCAGATGGCCAAGGTTGCGAACTTTCCGACTTCGCTATCATGTTATAGTTGTGTCACAATGGGACGGGAACCCAGCATTCACAGTGCATGCAGTATGCTATATTGCGCATGCTTTTAGAGCACCCATGAAACTTGCAGTGTGTTGTTACGAGGTGCGTGCAAAGCGAGGAGGGGGAAAAAGGGGCGATGGCCCCGGGCATTCTATGCAGGGAGGCATACAAAGAGAGAACTTATAAAAAGTCGATTCCATTAAAATCTTGTAACTAGACGTTTCTTCTTATTGGCTACTAACCCATACTACATGGATCTGATGGAAATTTGCCTGAGGGGGCATGCAAATCTACGTTATGTGACCCGAGAGAGAGATGAAGTACTGTTATCGTTGTCTTTGTCTGTTTTTACTAAAGAACATCTTTAGCAATTTTTTATATTTCAAAAAATATAAAGGGCAGCAATGCATCAACCTTCATGTTTGTACAATTTCAGAAACTATTCGTGACAGAAACAACAGACAACTCCATCTCCTATAATGCATCACAAGTGCTATCTACTTTTGGTGGGCCTATATGATACGTATTTGCATGGATAAATGCAATATCTAATTCTTTAATGCCTACCCATTACTGGAAGAATTTTTATAAACAGATGCCTCAGGGCCACAGAATAAAATAAATTATTAAATAGCAACACTTCAAAAACAAAAAAAGTTTATTTAAAATAGTTTTAAATCAGTTGTTCGAAACTTGTTTTTTTGTCAACACCAGTTTTTACGTAGTTCAAAGGCCTGTATTTTTCACATTTCTCAATAATACAAATTGGTAAGGGGGCATACATCCCAGCAGTTGCCCCTGGCAACCAGAACTCTGCACGCCCGTGGTTATCACGACAACAGATATGATGTTTTGGAAAATTCTCGAGCTTTGACAAAGTTCATGTTCAAATGGATTTGATGTGGTTCTGAAGGTAGTTATGATAATTTTTATTTGTGAGATGTTTAAATAAATGCTGACTATTTTTGCAAGATTTTAGTTGCACCTGTGCAATATTGTTGAATATATTAGATCTTTTGAACTTTTCAGTTACTGCTACGTATGTTTTATATTAATTTGACCTGTGAACTGAGCATCTTCGTGCATGATTGTCAAAATTCAGGTCGTAAATTGGTAACCTAGATCTTCTCACGGAGCGTCACTGGCCTTAAATATCTCGTAGATTAATGCATGTGACACATTTAAATTATATCAGCTTTTTGATTTAAATTATATCAGCTCTGCGTTCGAAGTTGCATAATTACAAATAAAGCATTAAATCGCGGGATGTCTTTTATTTTCTGTCAACTTCTCAGGGTGTTATACCAAGGAAATATTTTACGATTTTGCAATTTTATATTTGTCTACTAGTCTTGTATAAAATCATTTGCCATCAGTTTTTCATATGCTTTCTTCTGCCTCTCCTTCTCTTTTATCTATTCGTGAGTCTGCCCTCAGTCGGAACTTTATGACGTTTTAAAACTCAAACCTCTGAGAGTGCATGCTTCAGAACCCCCTGCAGCTTGCACCAGCGATGGTTGTGACCAGACTTGACGAAAGAAGAGAATAGGCGGGTACGCTAGAGTCGGGGTCTTCAAAATTCTCAGACAAAACCATAACTTCAGGAAACAAAATGCAACTGCGGCCACTTTTATGCTGTGTTATGAGAAGATTTTGTGCCAAAAAATTCCGTCAGTAAAATTCATGCAGACTTTTGTAGATGATTAGGGAACGTTTTCTCCAGTTTTTGCATTTTCTTTCATTAGTTGCTTACGATTCTGATGTCTTGCCGCAATTTTGAATGTCGCAATACAATTTGAATGTTCAATCGTGACCGAAATTTCAAAGTGGGAATAGCTTCAAGCAAATGATTAAATTCTTAATTCTACGATAGTAATGATTTCCAAGTTTCAAAGGTCCTGACGTCACAATCATATGAAGTTTTCATGCGGGCACAGAAACAACTATATGCGGAGCCCGAGTCAGGTTCCACGCCCCTTTACTCCTATATCACTCTCCGCACCTATGATGTCATGAACGGGCTAGGTGGGGGCGCCCAAACAGACTTTGTCCCCGGGCGCGGGAAACCCAGATACGCCACTGTACTGAACCTAAATAAAGTGCCGCGTATCATTTGGAAGACATTCGCGTACCACTTAAGTGGTAGGCGTGCCGTAGTTTTGGACCAGCTGTTTTAAGGATTTAGCTGAAAAGTTTTGTCGACAATCCTTTGAAGTACACGAATACGGTGAAAACTACGTTAAAATAACATCGCCTCCTAACCATGCACCAGCACGACTATTTTAATGTCATTTAACGAAGCTTAAAAAATGCGCTGCCTCAGGTATCACTCGTTGCATGGTTGACAAAATTGCAAAGATAAACTTTTAGGCATTTCAGATAACAACCAAGCAAAATGTCAGATACGTTTTTTTTGCTAAAAAAACAATCAAATAAATAATCGGTACATTTTAAGGAACAGAGAGACCGCGTGCGTGGGAGTGCTCTTTTACGTAAAAATCAATTTTCGTGTTTAACCAACAGTTTTTCTGGTATTTGAAAGTTTCTTCACCAATTTCTACGTTGCTAAATTTCTTTACCTGACGCCTTTGAGTGCATAAAATGTTATTCTAAATAAACTCTTCCTCAAAAAGCTCATGTTTCCACGATAGGGCAACCCATTGCGTACATATTTGCAAGATCGCTTTCCACGTCATAGGCGTGGAAAATTGTCTGCAATCGAATTTCTAATAGTAAAGGTTTGTGAGACAGTTACGCTCTTAAATTCGTATTGAGGGCAAAGTGCAAAGCAAGATGTTGTTGTACATGGTGGCGATGAAAAATAAAATGAAGATGAACAGTAGATCAGCTTAATGCACACTAAGCCTGTATGAGCGACAAAGGAATTTCGCAAAAAAATACATCATATATTTTTACATGCACACTAAGCAAAAGGTTGCAACTGAATACAACATAAAAGTATATCGACAAGGGAAAAACCGCAAAATCTAGTTTTCGCAACAAGAATAGGTTTTAACAATCTATAACATGAAGCACAATAAGTGGTAGGAACAGCTCTGTTAATAAAAATGAACAGTTCGCAATCTTCGAGAAAATTCGATACTCGTAATTTGTTAGTTAGCTTTAAAACAATGAAGTAAGAGGAGACTCCACATAGGTAAGATGTTACTGAAGTCAACAAAAATAGGATTGAAAAGTCGCATAAACGCAGTGTTCGACCACAGTATAGCGTTTCTTTTGCATCGATGGGAAGGTTGCCATTTGCTAGCAGCCCGGATGTGAAGACGTAAGGATGATTGTTCGTATCCAAGCTTCATATCTGGATACAGGAACATAGACTCCCACGTGATTCAGCGATCCGCAAGTTGAAAACCCGAAAGAAGTTATCCCAGCCAAGTACCATCTTCTGTCGTCTCGAACGCACACCAGCGGGCCGCCCGAGTCTCCCTGATAAACGGCATTCTGCTTGAATCTGTTTATCTTGCTACCAAAATTTTCCAAGGCTTAAACTTTTCCATTTCTCAAGGTTTAGAATAAAAACGAGCATCATTTATAACAACCCAGCATAGCGCCGAGCATACTGACGTCACTTTTATTAACCATTCTACGGAGAAATCTTTTATTAAACATTCTACGGATAAAGTACTTGTTCAGGAAAAGTATAGATTTTAATTGGTTTAATTAGTCAAAAGTTTCTTTATTGTTGGCAATTTGTGAAGCTAAACCGGTTGCTAATTTTTTTCTGGATTTTCAGCATGGAATTATCAGTTTCAATGCCATTCAAATCAAATGTCTGGGATTAAGCATGCAAAAAGTAGGGAAGTTATGTTTTGTTACAAAAGTTCCAGAAAAGCATTTGAGCGACTAGCATGGCAGAAAAGAACTGTTTAAAATTTTGAAAACTTCGATGATACCATACAAAGAATAACTGTAAACTCAGCTTTCCAGAGATGATTAAAATGTTCTGAAGAGAAAAATTTTGAGTACCTGGCTACGCAAGAGAAAAAATTAAACTACAACTGGGATCCCGTTCACGGTAGCCAGTGGTGTTTAGCTGAACAGTACAGTGAAACAGGTGCACCTTTGTTCTGAAGGCTGCTTTCTTTGCTTCAATAACATTTTTCATCTTTTGGTTTCACCCGAGGTTACTTTTTTTTGCCATTATTCGCCGAATTAAGTCTTTTCCATTCAAATACCCGAGAAGCAGCTGAAGCTACACTTGTGAAAACGATTCCTAGTAAACAAATTTTCTGATTAATTTTACTGCGTCACCATTGTGGTGAATTACTGTTCAACTCTGCTCATGAATTTTCATTTACTGGAGCCTGTCCAGCGAAACCCTTCTCCATGGATAATTTACAGTACACCACGAAATGTGTGTGGAAAGCAGGAGAACTATAGTATGTGGCCACCGGTCTGTTTTAGTGTATAATAATGAGGTTAAACAAGCGTAGCACCACCACTATTACCTGACATGTGTCGACAGACTTTCTAGGATTGCCGGCGCACATATGCTGCTGTCTGTTGAGGTAGGTGCCATATTTGCTCCCAAGATGTGTACATTTGTCGAAGTCGTAGATTGGTATCGACGCTTCCCTGAGGATTTCTGTTTTCGTGGCATTTTTACCTTTGCAAAGAGGTTAATGGCGATGATGCGCATGAAATCAAGTATTGCTGCATGGCGTAAACATTTTCCAGAACAACCATGTGTGATGCTTTTTAATCCACGCGCATTTGACAAGAATTTCAAAGGAGTAAAACGTTTCGAATACAATCGGTCAATGTTTTAGCTTTCTTCTTTTTACCTAATTTCGTCCTTCATGAAACCCGGTAAGGAGATGAAATAAGTATTCCAACTGTCTATGCTTTCCCACAATGGATTCTAGAGCAAATTAAAAACACTATTTGCCTCATGAACGTGATCGTTTCCGAAGAGCATGCATTCAAAACTTGCCGTATTTGTTTTGCTGTGCGTTTTAGTTCCTAACAACAACCTTACCTGAATAGCCCCAGCCAGTAATGTAGCAAGCCTCTCCGGGTTTAGGAAACTGGGCTTGTGGCAGGCACGCAGGCATCATGTTTTGGCTAATCAGAACCTCTCTTCTCAGTTTTATCATTTCAATGTCATCTGAACAAACTTGTGCTGTTACGAGGATATTTTACTTTTAAAACAAATAATAGAAGCTTGTTTCGTGTTAAACATACAGTACAATAAATCCTTAAACAGTACACTTTTCCAATTGCAGCGAAACGTTACAACCTAAAGCTTACAGAAAAAGCGCACCCTGCAGTTCAGTCTCTAGAATGCAAGTTTGACATCTAAACTACTGTATATTGCACTTTTATTTTGTTTCAGATGTAGGCATTGTGACGGTCAGCCGCGACGTCACATGAACCACCAGGGCGTGAGGCACCATCAACGAAAAGCGCGCTAGAAAGAGCTACTATATAGCGTGCATGGCAATCAAGCAGTGACCGAGCGATCTTGGATGCGTGCGAACTGGAATGATTGAATGTCCATTCTAATGGTTTTCAAAGCTTATGGTGACGCAGAGTGACGTCGTCGGGTTAGTTTTTTTGCTTCTTGATGCCATAGTGTGTAACTTTGCGAGCTAGCTGTTCTGTAGTCTTGAATTCAGGACCGCGAGAAACACATAGGGGCTCTTGTGATCATTTTCGGCCATAACTAGGCCACCGATGGCGCTAGAGAGTCAAGCAAGACATAAGATGCGTCTTTTTGAACTTTCGATGCTGCATTTGTCGCTTAAGAAGTGCAAGACCACAAAGTGAGTTGGTGATGTGAACAATGGCTAAATATTTACTGTCCACAAAAAATTGCATGGCACTGATGTTTGAAGGCTCTCCTTGCGTGAGACAGAAAACTGATTTTACGTAAAAATGTCACTCCGAAGACAGTTGTAAATCGACTCTGAAAGTCTGAAATGAAATTACTTTTGCAGATTGTATTTCAGTTCAGATTCAACAGAAACAAAAAACACACAGAAGTACCATAAAAGTCATAAATGGAACGTTAGACGGAACTGGTGTAGATGAAACCGTTGTTTGTGTTAAAGTCTGTTGAAATACTTCAGCAAGCATCCGGTATGTAATACTGTTCATGTCAGTCGTTTGTAGGGAACTTACTTCTCACTGAGCCTTGATACATGTAATCAGGGTGAACAAAAATTCGCTTTATTGGAAACCTTTGACTTGTATCACTTCCAGTGACGTTATTAGAACCGACAAGTACGCTCCAATCCGGACCGGTGTCTTCGTGGTTGATTGACGCGTGCCTGTGGAAAACAAAGCCAACAATTTTTTCTCTTTGTTTTGCGCAAAAAAATGTTAAAATGACTTAAAAAGATTTTTCCAAAACGGAAAAATAAGCACTAATAGCACAAAAAATGCGTTACAGCTGCAAATCGTTGGAGATCATTGATATAAATTTTACAAAATAACTGTTTCATTCAAGTGCGGAGGTCCTGCAGTCATACAATATCAGAAATACTTTCCATACGGAGTCCAGGTTCGGAAATAATTTATCTTTTTTGCGTTCATTAGTGTAATTGGCACAGGTTTTCCGCAAAGGGGAATCAGCAAGATAAGCACTGTCACAGCGAGCAAAGGCTGTAGCGGCGAAATGACTACAGGTACAGAGTCACTCCTTTCTGCATTATGATGCATTTTACTGTAACATTTTGTGTTGTGTTGGATTGCGATCAGTTGACTTCACATACGTAGAAAACCTTGCTTGAACCCTAAAGTAATCTCTTGGCACTGACAGACACCTGCACAATATCGTTTTGCAAATTTTCATTCGTTTAAAATTTCAAAAAAACTTGTTAAGAATAAGAGGCTCAACTGTTCCAATAATAACTACTCCATGTTTGTGTTGCAATGTGCCACATCATAAAAGTTATATCATATGTTGGAAATAGACATATTCTCCTAAAAAGTTCAGAAAAAACATTGCTGCCACTTCTGCAATATGGAGAGAACCAAGTCAAATCACAAAACGTATCACTGCTTACACGCTGAGAACAGGGTTTGACCGGGGCTTCCCATGGAGACTGCGGTTCCTGCGTAAGTTTTCTATATTTGTACTTCATGACAAACCGTGACTTCTTCAATAGCAGAGTTAAGAACATCTTTGTTGCGTTTTCTAATACCGATAGGCTTGCAACAATCATAAGTACTACTCTGAATTAGCACTAGATATGAGGCAGGCAGAGTAAAATTTTTGAATTAAAAGAGCACTGCACTATACAATTTATTTTGAACAGAAAAGTTAGTAAATTTTCATAGAGTTTTCAGAAATTTGAACATTTTTTGGAATTATCTGTGTTGCTTTGTAAACCAGGGGACTCCAATTTTTGCAGTGATGCCAATGTCCAAAAATCAGTTTAGGTTAAAAATAATCTACAGATTATACTCATCCATTCCAGTCGAAAGGGGTCATCACGTGTAAACTCAGCCTTGCTCAACTGATCATACAAAGTATTTCAGAACACTGTGGGACAGGACCAACAACGTTAGTTCGATGCAAATTGAAAATCTGGAAACAATTGAGCTGTGATGTTGAGTTTTAGATCGTTTAGTCCATTAATCTCACTCACCTCAAACAGAATACAGTTCGATCTCAGTTTACTACCTGAGAGTAGTACCTCATGCAACTCAGATTAAATCAGCTAAACGTAAAGCTTCATGGTTGATCAAAATTCTGTTTCAAATAACATAATTTCAAACAACTCAGTTTTAAGTAGCATAAGGCGGAGTTGAAAAATCTTGGGCATTTATGAGAACAAGGTGGCCAACAACTAACACACAAGTGGGGTAAAAACTATTTCACTTTTTTGACACTCGCCTGAAATTTAAATGCATGATACTTGTACCTTTCCACTGTACAGTGGGCTGCTGTCGCGACCCATAGAGGATGAATGAGAGTTCCTCCGCAAATATGATACCAACGTTTCAAGTTGTTGCCATTTTTATGGTGGTTTTGAAGACTGACCTGCCAGGGCCACGCATGTTCCTCTGACATCTGCAAAACATTGCATGAAAATGACTGAACAAACATGCCCTTCCACTAGAGAAAAAAACCGTAAGGCCAATAGTGCAGCATGCAGACCAGTGATGACTATTATCTCACTGGTGGTTGTTTCTGGCATTATGGTTGATGCCTTCTTTTGAGAGTATGTATTGTTGTTTGTTTATTTACCTGACAATTTGTTTGCAGCTTTCTCTTAATAAAATTGTGTTGAAGCTAGACGATTTCACTGTTTACCAGTCATTACGCCATCATGGTGTAAATATTAATAGGAAAAATTCATGAAATACTACACAGTATAGGAAAAGCTTATTGGAAGCAATCACTTTCACTACCAAATCTCCAAAAGAGTTTTTGCTCAAAGCATTTTCAAGTTGTCGTTCTTCGATGGAACCAGTGTCTTAAAAGTTGATAATACTTACGGCGCCACCTATTATCCTTAGGAAGGATACTTTTTTAGTTGTTCTTAACGGTTTTAAACCGCACTCAAATATGCTTGGAACAAATGCTGTTTTGTTGCACTTTCCCGGATTGCAGAAAGCACTGTCGAACGCGGACCCATCGCAACCTAAAATTGAATAAATGTTTATACGTTAAACACGTTTTTCAGAAGTAGAAACCAAGATACTTTTATGAAAGTTGAACTGAAAGGGAAAACGTTTAAACAAGTAACTCTGACAGCTTTTCATCCCAGTCAGCGTACGCTGAGATAAGTGTTAAGCATAAAAAGTTGTTTGGTGGAAGTTAAGCGTTCAAATATTCATAAGTGCTGCCAAGGTTCACATTTTTAATTCTCGGCTGTGACTATGGGCAAATAAAAAAATTATGTGTTTTTGTACGCAAAGTCTGTATGTATTCAAGTTCGCATGACTCCTTTCGAGTCTTAAAATCTAGGATAGGCGATTTTTGCTCAATCATCTATTCAAAACCTATACACATCGTAAAATGGGGCAAAGTGACTGGTATAAATGGAAGGTTATTTTTCCTCCTAAAACAATTGTCGTTCAAAATGTGTTTGACAAAAATGTGTGGTCTATCTGATCCTTCTTTTGTAATGTACATTATTTTCAGAAGCACTGAAGGGAGACAACCCTATTGTTTACAATCTGTCAGTGGGAAAGACCCAAAACATTAATTACACCTTCAACGTATTTCTGAATATGCTGAAGGCTTACAGGCAAGGTGCGTTGTTACGATACAACACATTCATTTAGTATGAAATTTACTGAAAAAACACTAGCAAATATTCCGATGTACAATGTCACATCTTATGAAATTCTGTGTTCCTACCAGTAACTCCTGGTACAGCATGCAGACATTCTCTCCTTCGTAACTTGTACCCTGGGCCACATGATGCGCTACAACAAGAGTATCCCGACCAATGTGACCAGGTAGGACATTTCTGCAAAACATGGAAACAATCTCTTTATTTGATATGCTAGAGAGCATTCGCAGAGACCAAAGCGGTGGTACAGCGATTATGAGCGCTTGTTGGTCAGTTTAGAGGAGTGGGATAATTTTACGCACAAATGTAATATTTGTGTAAATTTACGAGTTCAGCAGTTGAGTTCAGCGCATTCTGATTTGTTAACATTCTGATTAGACAATAAAACGTGTACTTCAAGAACGTTCCTAAAATATTTTTCCTGTTTTTGAGCATAGTTTTGGAATTAACGTGAAGGCTGTGACACTTCTGTCACCAAATGAATAAAACGTTTTTTTATTTAAACTTTTGGTTCTTGAATACATTGTCTATCCGCAGATATCCTTGATCTTCATGTTGTTTGTTGGTACATCGCAGAAACTTTCTTATAGACGAAAACTACTTCGCTTGTTGAAAATGGACAGAAGCCGGTCCAGAGGAACATGAAGATCCGCCGTACCCTAGAAACAATTAGTGCTTATTCCCGATAAAAATTCAGCCTATTTCATCAGCCTGATACTGGTGGAATACTTTCCAGGAATTTTTCGACACCACTAATCTGTCGATAAAAATCCAAAGAGCGGTGGAAGCAATGCACAATGATTCCCATCTGGTGATAGTTGTTCTAGCTTGTTCGCTGGCCATCCTTTTAAACATTTAGCGAATACTAGCATATCAAAACTGTCTTTCCTGTTTTGAACCTTGAAAAAATATCTTTGCGTGTTTGATAAGCTTGTGATAAAGCACAACTTAACTTTAGCACGACCGTCAGGCCAGGTTGGCAGACCCACAGTCTCATTGTAGGGTTTTGTTGCATGAAATTTGTTGAGATAATCAGCAGGAATTGCTACAATTTATAACATTTTGATGTTTTTTTGAAAAAATATGAGTTTTATGCATTTTACGCATATTCACTACTTTTGGTGTGGTGAAGTATGAGCTGCTTTAGATTCGTATGAGCGGTTTCTCCGTTTTTAACCGCCTCCACACCGATATCGGACGTTTCCGCTCCTGTTTGTACAGATGGAGTATGGCCTCCTATGCGCCCTTTGAGTGTGACGCAAAAGAACAAAGCGCCGACCATGTGGTCCTCAAATATTCAATCCATCGACCTCCTCATGAACTGCACGGTCTAGCGGTTCTGTACGATGAGACAATCGATTACGTCCATGGCTGCTCAACATTTGCTCCGAGATCTAGTGCGGCCTAGCAGTGGTTTGACGAACTGGCTCAAAAGAAGAAGAAGGGGTTTCTGTTGCGCCAATGTTCGCCACAACCGCCAGAAACGCAGCCAAAAAGTTTATTGACCAAATGCAACTCACGGTTTAGTGCTTTTGATTGCTGAAAATAAGTGTTCTAGTTTGGTGTATCATTTGCAGTAAACGCCAAGCCGCCCAAAATCCCTTGGCGCCAAGGTCTTTTATGGCGAGAAACATATCGAAGGCGTTAAGTCCCTGTACCATAAAACTTTAAATCTGAGTCAGCAGATAACTGTAAATTGAATAGAAGATAGCTGGTAAAAACATTGAAGAGATTCTTTCAAAGCACTTTTTTGAAATTTGAAGTTCAACATAGATTGTGCTGTGAGAAAATGTTGTTAAAACCGTAATTGGTCTTTGGGTTGCGAACATTCAAAAATTGTTTCTGAAAATGCAGTGTAAACAGCAGGCATCTATAGATACTTTCTCCTATACTTATTTCGTAGAAACGAATGATCCTTGTGAACCACAGTACTGGTAACAAATCATTGTACAAGTGAAATAACGATGGCGAATGCTGTCCTTGAACTTTACCCTAACCCTGACTGACGCAACAAAGACTAACTCCGAATTTTAATGCGTCTTTCCACGCAGAAGTTGCGCACATGCCTCAGTACTATGATTATTACCCGTGAACATAAGATTTTGCTACAGATTTAGACATATGAAGAAAGAAAGTGGAGTACAGAGTTTCGTTTGTGCATTTTTCACAAAAAAGACAGGGAAGGACAAGAAGAGATTGTAGCAGATTAGTTAGAACGCAGCAAATATAAACGCCAATTGACTGCAGAGTATCGTCAAACAAAATAACGTTCCAATAACGCAGAAATATTTTAGTTTTTGTAGTCCTAATTTTATATTTCAGCTTTATTTGACGTCGATCCAATCAGTTTTGTGACACAAAAATTGAAAGTGATTGCAAACGGGACTAAAAGATCAATAAAAAGATGTTTTCAAATTCTGTGCGGAAAATGAAGCAGCCCAGTGTTAGTTAACACAGAGTTATAAACTTAGATTACTCAATGCAAGAACTCCACACAACAAAATAGAGTTGGCTTATCTGAAGAGAACAGACGTTAGTATTTTGATAGTAGAAAAAAGTATTGCAATTGTTACAACATATCGCAATGCCTTGTCTAAAAGGGAATTTCTTTAAAATGGAAACAATGTTTTTCTCTTCAAATTTTTCCATCTAAAGATTGTTCTGACAGCTTGTAAGACAATCTTTGTTTCATCTGTGTTCCGTGTTTGACTCGCTTATCATTCAGAAAAAAATCAGTAAAGCGTGAAAATTGTAAAACTATATTCGCAGCATATGTGACGATTTCAGGGTAATCACGCTAGGTTAGGCAATGATAAAACCAATGCCCTTAGGCTGAAAATGTACCATCGAAATGTCATAGCTAAGTACATAAATATGAGTGCCTGTGGCTAAGCTTCAAATGTATTTTTGATCGAAAGTCAAGTTTGAAGCTGCTTCCCAAGAGATGATAAGCCCGATGTAAAAAAAAGAAGCTTTCGCAACAAGTGCGTCAATCTTGTCTTTGCCTGGGAGCACGTGCAAAGTTGAACTTGCTTCAAGATTTTGAAAACAGAATAAAAACGGCATTTTTGCAAATAAGTGAAATGGTCCTGTTTAAAAGAAAGAAAAAATATTGCTTAGTCCGTTGTATTTTTTGGTACAATGCCATTTCTTCCAAGTACAGTATTTGCTGTAAGTTGCGCAGTTTTGTGCGATACAACTTTACGGACTTTTATTTTCAAACGCTTGTGCGATATACAGTATTATACGCAGTGACACCATGTGCCAAATTTAGATCACAGTAAGTTCATCTTACTTGATAATTGCAACCTTTTTGTTGAACATGCTCGCCTTCACAAGTGCCTTGTAAACAATTTCTTATTCGGTATCTTTTGCCTCCTCCACAAGAGACTGAACAAGATCCAAATGCAGACCACTCACCCCATATAGGGCAAAGCTGCACAAAGTGCATAATAGGTATCCATTGAAAATTTGTCGAAAATATGATTATTCGGGTAAAGCAAAACTCACATGTCTGTTGCATGGCACAATTTCCGTTATATTACCCGGACATTGATTGTATTGTACATTTCCTTCAGAATTCACTCTACATTCCCGCCATCTTGTCTTCACACCATTCTCTCCACAAGACGTAGTGCACGGTGAAAAAAAGGACCAGTCACTCCAACAAAATTGCCTGAAGCAAGTGATGAACCGAAACCTCTCCCCATTGCATTGTCCTGTATGTTTCACGTATTAGAATTGCTAAAAAACTTGGGGATGATTAATAACAGATAGAGATATGTTGTTTGTACAAAGGTCAGCAAATTCGCTTTTCAGAAGCATTTAAATTAGAAACTATTGCCTATCTTACGTTCACAATGTAATGATCCAGAAGGAACACAATTTCTTACGAGGTGGTGAAACTTTCATCGACATAAGGTATTTTTCTAGAACTACGAGTACTTTCAGATTTCCCAATTGAGTTCACCAACGGAAGCGATTGAAGCCAAACTTTAGCATATCTCTGCAGGCAAAATGTTGCAATGCTCTTTCTGGCGTTTATGTTTTCAAGTATTATGAAAGAAAGGTGTGCTGTCCCTTACACATTAACTTGTGAATGGCCCACGTTTTGTCACTCAGTCATTGTTCACTGGTCGATTTCTATGACTTTAAAGTAATGCTACTATTTCAAAGTAGTGCATTAGGCAAATAAAAGGCAAACAACTAAAACAAGTTTAGGTTTCCCATTTTGAGATAAAAGATCACCGCATTTTTTTCAAGCCGTCTCGAAACGTAGGTCATGCGTACGTTTGGGTTTACTGAACAACCCGACTGCAGTTTGGGTCAAAACGATTTCAGATGATTGGATGTCAATGCCTGCTCTTTAACGGAAGGTCCTCAAAGCTGTGCTGATCAGTGAGGTAAAATTAATGGTTTCAGAATTGTCCTTGAAGTAGTCAACATGCTCATAATGACAAGTCGCAAGAACAAACGAGCATGGAGCTTAACGTGAGAGGACTTTTTTCGTTGTTTGGTCGCTGATAGCCATTCCTTGAAGCGGCCGCATAGCTCGAGGTTTTTTGCACTTACAGTAGTTTTGACGCATACCTTTATTTAGTGTTCGGTTGCACGTGCGTGTTGACATTTTGAATCCGGATCCACACGAGGAGGTACATGATGTCCACTTAGACCACTCTGTCCATTGCCCTTCGTAATCTCTCACGTTGCAGTCTGTTTCAACCTTCGCCGAGTCGACACCGCCATCACACTCGCTTTCATCAACAATCTCTGCATATGCGCAGTAGATTGTCGGCAGAAAGGGCAAAAACATAGACAGCTACATGACCATATTCAAATTATTTTCCATTTTTCATTTAAGAAACGCTACATTTTAGATTATGCAGCTTTAGCTAGTTTGACAGGACCAAGAAAACGTTTTCTGACTTTTTTCCACATCAGCAATATTTTGTACTTTTTACGTTTTATGGCAGCCAATGTCAACCGATGCTTGAGTCGTTCAACCACTAACAATGCGGAATTATTAACGCGTGCCAAAGGATAAAAATTTTTAATGGAAAATGAAATTCAGTGAAGTGTAATATTTCGTTATTATTTAGAAAATATGAATGGCAAGAAAAAGGTTTACTGGAATGACGAAATGTAAACGTGGCAAGGTTGAAAATGTTCTATACAAGCTTAGGTCTTGAGAGCCAACATTACATTGCACGCTTTCACATTTTCACGTGTTGTACCACACAGGGATGGATCTTAGAATTTAGGGGCCCGAGGCAGACTTTTAGAAGGTTACCCCAAAACTACATCAAAGTTGATGAGCGGCCCTCTTTAACACGGTTGCACATGATATTTGCTTTATTTTGAAAAACGTACAACTCTAAAAGGGGGAGCCCCACGGCATCTCTGAAAAAAATGCGGTGTGAGGCGGCCGCCTTGTTTTCCCCCCCCTAATATCCACCTCTGGAACCACTGTGTTTTTTCTTCCGACTTAAAAGAGAACACGCAATTGAAGTAGAACCCACGATTAAAAGTCAATCACGTTTTTCATCTATTTCCTTTGCTAAGTTGCAATAAGTATGCAAAACTTGTACCTTCAATAAATTTTCTTGAGTGAATTTTCGGCAGCAGATCGTTTTTAGTGCTTGGTTGGTTTAAAGCACAAAGTTGGTTGAAAAAAGTGGTTGACTTCCAGTCTTCAACTCCAACAATTCTCATCAACCTACTTTTTTTGGAAGATGAGTTGGTACTGAAAGCATTCATGCTGCTAATAATACTTTTCTTCGACTTTCTTTGTCCATGCGAAACAGCGCTCTTTCGGGTGAAGATTCTCCGATCTAACCACAAAATAATAGGTTGGTTGAGTATGAGCTCTGAACTTTATTTGAGAAAATGGGCGTCAAAATGTAAGGTCAATCTGAAGCTTTTTACCTCATGTTTTGGAAAACGTTATGGTTTTTGACAAAAAACGCTATTACGGTTGGATTTGAGGAGATATGATGCCAAGAAAATATATTTTCACGCCACAGAGAGTTATCACATCCTTGTTCGACGTAACTGGCAAAAGTTACACGGGGCAAGTTTTACTGATTACCATGTATTCAACTGCGACAATCTGCTTGACGACCAGTCTCTTTTTGCAGAATGTAGTAAACTAGGTTTCTTATCCTTTTGTGCTACTGCGTTGTCTACTGGTGTTTATCCTTTGGAGCAGACATATTACATGGTTGCACGCTGTCGTCCTTGTGACTTATGTCACGGCTGTAGTGACATGACGATTTCAGCGTGTGATTGGTAGTTTCATTAAGCTCATGAGCTTATTTCATTCTTACCGAACTCAAAGTTCTGCTTTTGGTTGGCCAGTTCAGTGTCTACAGTATAGTAGTACATTTTCTTGTTTTAAAGGGGAGGTGATTGAAAAGCGTATGGTGAAACTAGCAAATGTTTCATCTTCGATTTCTATTTACTATGAATCTTGAATATATTAATGCATCATGATATTGCGTATGGTGAGCAATTGTTGACGAATTTCTATATAATTCAGATTGGAGAAACAACTTCATAGCGACATGTTCAGAATGTTCATTACTCTTGCGCACAGAATTAAAAGAGTTCACAAATACATTATTCAAAAGATACTTTTTAAATGTCTATAAAATTTGCTTTAAAATCTTGACTTCTTTGAGAAATTAATTTTGCAACAACAAAAACCGACTTCGGATTTCATTTGATGGATGCAGTGCGTTGTGATTGTTTTTAGTAAACTTGAAGAAAACTTATTTGAAAAGCACTTTCTTTTCTACTTGCAAGAGTGCATTTTTATGCATTACCTGCTTTTTGGAATCCGACCACTTCTCCAATCCACCTAAAACCAGAAATTTTTCTTATTGTGTATCGTATGGGTGGATAAGAAGCACTATAGGCAAGATCAGAAAATAATGTACAGTAGTTTTCATAAAAAACACTCAACCTTTGCCTGACGCAAAACCTCTTTCTATGACATTTCCTTTTTAAGGAACAGATGTCTTCTAAACATTGAGACCATGACGACCATATGGGACAACCGTAGGTGTTGTTTTGGCAAGATCTTGTTTCACTGTGAGCTTCACTGCATAACCTGGGTAAATAAGAAAGAAATACAGCATTACGTACTTCATTTGGTAGTTTGATCGAAAATGAAAAGAAGTTGGTTAAAATATACACAGTTCAACAAATTCCAGTTCTTCTCTCAATATTATATTTCAGTTGCAATTCATAAAACAAAGTTGACTGCGGCATTCGATAATTTTTCCACCACTTACATGGTGTAGACTGATGTGCCGGGTGCAATCATGTGCAAGAATGACAAGAAATGTTAGATAACCCAAACTGAAGCTATTAATTTAAGTTTTGAAAAACTAACATTAGGTTAGATTGGACTGCAAACGCAAAATTGGAAATACATACGGTCTCACAAGAAAATGCAATAAATTTAGCAAATAACTGTATTTACTATGGTTGGACATTTCATTTCATGAAATGCTCATTTGCGTTGCTTGAGATGTAACCATGTCAATGTCTCAACAGTTAATTCAACTCTATCTTGTATAAACATCATGCATTGAAAATCTACCCTGGAACTATCACATCTACTTGAAACTTTTTCCAGAATATCTGAACATGAATCGTGATTTTAACAGTGCCTGATAAATTCAATGTCAGAAGATGGTTGTGACTGAAATCTCCATGCCAATTTAATTTGAGAAATTCACTGGGGATTGTAATTTTTCTACTCCTACATTTGACCATCTGAAGTGATTTGACAACTTCTGCTTCTTTTCTGAAAACCATTAGTTCCACAAGTTTGAGAACACTCTGTCCAATGTGTCCACGGGTGAATCTGCAATCTTTAAAAAAATAGATTTCTCTTGTTAGATAAAGTTCATTAAAGAACAAGGAGAATAAGTTAATCAATATACTTAGGTGGTTGTTGATTAGTAACTCAGTATTTTGGTTTTGTAATGGAAATTTTTGCAAAAACCTGCTGAAAATAGTTCCATGAAAATTGGGACCAATTCAGTTGAGACCACGATCATTTGAGACTTTTTCATTTTGGACCACATTCAGTGGAGATCCTATTCATTTTACGCTACGTTAAAGTGAAGCTGTTTTGATTTAGTGTGAATCACATTTTTATGATCTACCTTCCACTTCTTTGCGTGAGACCTGGAGTTTTGCAAGGTGACTCTTCATTTGAAGTTTTGTAAGGTTACGCACTTCCACGTCCAAGGTGACTCACCCTGGGTTGTAAATGCACTCGCACTTTAAAACACCACAGAGGCCAGAAAACTCTTCATACCTAGGGTTTGGAAGAGAGCGTTGCACCTCTGAAATGACATTTTGTTAGATTAGGCCAAAGAGTTATATGCTTTGCGTTCCTGCCCGCTTCCTTCATGGAGGCGCCGCAATAGTTTCAGTTTTTAACTGAGAAATAAAAGACGAGAAAAAAAGATGTCTTTTTGCGTTTGTCGAAAGGATCACAGAAGAAAACGAGTTTCACAAAAATGTGGTCTCAGACGAACGAGTCGCAAAACAACGGGTCTCAGATGAACGTGGTCTCAAATGAGCGTGGTCACAAATGAACGTGGTCTCAAATGAACGTGGTGTTAAATGAACGAGTCTCACATGGATGTGGTCTCAAATGAACGGGTCTTAACAAGTCTCAAATGAACGTGGTCTCAAATGAATGTGGTCTCAAATGAACGAGTCGCAAAACAACAGGTCTCAAATAAACGTGATCTCAAATGAAGTGGTCTGAATTGGTTGCACACGCCTGAAAATATGTGCTTAGTTTATTTGAAACAGATTGCATCTGAAGAAATGCTTGGTATAATTGTATTTTCAGCCGCTTTAGAACTTAAAAGCAAGCAAAAGGGGTTTTGAAAGCATTGTCATCTTCGAAACGCAGGAAAAAGCATTTTCCGTGTTTCACAACTCATCTCTTCAACAAGGGCGACACATATCGTCACCACCATTGTTCCACACCATTATTTTTCAGATTTGTTGTTATGAGGAAAACGAGCTGTGCAAGCAGTCTTGCTGCACAAAGATAAAAACACATTTTGCAGAGTTTCAGAGGCTTGCTAAGTAGAGCTGAGTCCATATAAGATTTGATGAGGTGACAACGATGCCACAATCAAAATATAGACACATAGAAGGCAAGCTAGGAGAACAGGATTGGTGTTTGCTTGAGTAACGAAATGGTACTGGTGCTCAACCTCCGTCGAAAACAAAAAAACAGTATTGTATTAGAAGTTAATTACCAAAGTTTTTGTTGAATTAAGCAAATCAGCTTCTTTGTCTGAACAGAGCTTACCAAAACTGAAACCGCTAACCCAGTTTGGAAACACCAATTTAATCGCATCAAGTGATCTCGCATAACACTCTGTATAACAGTAAAAACTCACTGAAAGTTTCACTCACTTGTTCCTCTTTCTCACACGAGAGGTGTGATTGAACGTCTGGCAGTTTTCGACTGTTATCAGTCTTTTCTGGGATAGATAACCTGCAATCAAATATAAGCAGACCATCTGACTGTAACCTTTTTCAAGCATAGAAATATAGTGCTTAATACAAGCTCAAGACTTTTCATTTCAAGTAAAAAAACACAATGCATCAAAAAACGCAATGCAACAAGAACGCCATTTCGTACAAACGTACTCGTTTTGCACGAAGAACCAGCACAACTTCTGTTTCTGCTGCTGAGTGCGTAGAAACCACACAATATTTCAGGACTCTTCCACGCAGACCACTTTTTGTATTGTGATTTGCATTGCTGCTGAGAGTGGCATTTACGCAATTCAATTGAGCTTCCTTTGCAATCATTCTGTAAACAACAACAGCAAATTTTGAAGCTTGTTGACAATGTATGATTTTGCTTTGCTAATACCTTGAGTTTAACCTTGAAACAGAATTTTTTGTAAACGGCAAAGATGAAATAAATAAAATCGTAGCTTAGTTGTTAGTTCGCAATTTGAAATAAATTCCAAAAATTCTGGTGATTACCGATCCATGCACTTGCATCGCTTTTGTTTCAATGGACTTGGCTTTGGAGACATAATCTCCTAAAGGTAAATTGAAGTAGGCAGAATAAGAATTGATATGGTATTTGATTTAAAAAATAACACCACTTTCGTGAGTTTTCTTTCAGTATCTCTGATTACATAATGTACTTACAGGATATTTGAGACCTAGTGCATTTTGAAGATGCTAAAGATTATTTCTAGTTTCTTTACATTTGCATAGTTTCACGCCTTCGTTTTCATATTTTTATTTCTCTAATGTTCACACTGAACTGAGGGAAATGATGCATAGCTTTCTCAGCATTCCTGCAGTCAGTCGCATGTCACACTTCTTTTGCTATTTTCTTTAACTTTCAATGTCAGAAAAATACAAAGATATTTGACAAAAACTATAAAAAGCAAGTATAATCACAGGCAAAATACAGATTATTTTTGGTGAAAAAAAGGCGAACAAACCCACATAAATCAGCAAAGCAAACCTTGGAGCAAAAATATAACCAATATGACTATTGTTTAAATATTCAACAACTTGCGTTGCAAGTCAACTAATGATCTATTTCTCTTATTTGATGCCAGGTCTGGTCTACATCAACAAATTAGTTTTTTCAGCCTTGGAAATCAAACAAAAAATCAGTAATTCTTTAAAGTTTAACCAGTGCGATACCTTTTGGTCATATTACTGTTCGTGCAAATACATTTTTACCTAAAAAACGCCACGACTTCGTAATACGTTGGTGGTCACCAATCAGCTTTCATTTTGTTTTCTTCCATTCAGAAAACAAATGAGAATGCATCCCAAAAAAACAAAAGCTTGCATTTTACCTACCGAACTGCCGCTGCTCAAGCATTGTCTATATCTTCTTTGAGTTCCCGGGCAATCTCCTGAACAAACGCTGTATGCACTCCACTTGCTCCAGTGAGCTGGGCAGTGATTAACCACGGTGCATATTCGCACATCCGTTTTTTTTCCCGGGCAACCTCTGACCGAAATTGAATTACTGTTCACACACTTTCTGCAAAAATGTTTAACCTTAATTTTCGATGCTGCTGTATTACCTCGAGCAATGTTTTACGTATTTCATGAAGGATAAACAAGCACTGCTGGTGTACTCGTGGCAAAACGATCCATCCGTCGTTGAGGTACAAAGTAAAAAGAGCTATAGAAAGTGATTCTTGAAATTCTGGGCTCAGCTTTTGCCGTCGGTACAAACACATTGAATCTTAAAGAAACGTCTTTTAAACTAAAAAAATCTTGGTGGGATACAACATCTTGTGGTTACACAACACCACAAAAACATGAGAACAATAAACTGTTGATAACACCTGCAACTGATCACAATGCTTCCATCCTCTAATTGCTACTTTTAATCTGAAGTGCATAGTGCATGATAACTTGTGTATACGTCTGTATAGTTTTATGAAATTGATGTTGCTGTACAAGTTACGTTGCTGATTTCAACGAGCTCGAATGTACTCCTTTTGATATGTACGCTTTGTTTTCCAAAAGGTATATACTGCATTTAATTTTGAAATTTACTTACTTCTCTCAATTGTCGTATTTAATAAAAACATAAACAAATTGTAGGTATTTGTGATGGCATTTGTACGCGGAGCAAGGATCAAGAGCAAAGCACTGTGCTGAGTCTCAGCCTATGTTTTTTGTCAATATTTTAGCGATTGTTATCGTTGAACATTGATTTTAAATTTGACTTGTCTCTAATTAAAAAAATTGCTAAATTTACGAAGTCTGAGAGCTGGAATAACGCGGTAAATATTGGGCAGCGAACTATTTCGGCAACAAGTTCTTTTGCAAACTTAGGAAATGGTCCCCTACCTAATCGCCCATTGGCCAAATCTGATTTACTGCGAATGAATCTTCGCTGAACAGTCAAATTATGAATACTGGCAATTAAAGTTCTACGTCATGCAGAACCACATGTTGTTTTCTTTTTTTCTTCTGTAAACACAATGCTCGCAAACGTTTTCTACGACGTTTCGGAAGATGACAGACGCTGAACCAACGACATTGTACATTACATTTTTCTAACGAGTGGTTTTTTGTGACCTACCCTGGTGGCTCTGGTTTGCTTTTGTTGATGTTGTCATTACCACCAAATCCACTTAAGTCCATTGTCTCCTTGTCTGGGATATGGTGCGACACTTATTTTCCAAGAACAAGAGTAGGTTAATTGTTTATCTACATATCGTCATTGTTTAGTGTTAATACAGATAAGCAGTAGGCCTCGGAGCTATGAAGGTATGACATTCAAAACAATCCAGCGTTGACGGTGAGTCCTACATGAATCGCGGTCTCTCCCACCCTGCTGGCATGGAGTAATGCCGTGTTCATGCGTAACAAATCCACGTTCGCGCGAACCCAATTGTTGAAAATCAAGAAACCATGAAGTAAGGCTGACAGCAACCACAGCATGCTATTAACCTGCATGCTCGATTCGGAAAAATGTTTTATGGGGAAAAAAGAACATGTCGTGATTTTATTTTATTTTTTGTCTCCCCTATTTCCGCATTGGTCACATGCCTTGCCGGCCTAACCTTTTTTTGACGCGTGCGCCTAATGCCACTGACGTAAACCAGTAGATATTGCTTCATCTTACTACAGTATTTTTAAACCGGAAATGAAAAACACAATAGAAACCAAAAACTCATTTTTCGCCAATCATCTTGTTGGATCGTACTACTTGATGCAACTCACCTAGCCAAAATTTGTTGGCCTTTGCCGCAAGAATGACTGCATGGGCTTATTTGCGACCAGGGTGTCCAGGTTGGACAGGGTCGACGACTGCAAGTTGTTACACGGGTGCTCTTTCCCACACAATGCTTTCGACGACGTTCGTATTTGCAATACCGTCTTTCCTCTCGAACACCTTCGCCGCAAGTAACGCTGCAGGTGTTGCGACCTGTCCATGATGTCCTGCATGTTAAATCCTCAAAAAGTTTATGTCAATAAGAGGCGCTTTTGCTGCTTTTCAAGCAGCATAACGAGGGTTTGTGTGGTGGTTCATTAGCTAACTTCTAGGCCCACATGCCTGTGTCATCACGTTTGCTTTAATTTTTTTACGTATGGACATATAAAGCTGCAAATATCTGTGCAAGTGTTACTATTGTCAGTTAATGATGAGTAAGTAATAAATGCATTTTACAGATTCCGAGAAACAATTATTCATTTTCGTGAAGTGGGAATCATGCTTCTTTGATTAATAGAAAAAATCTTTACTTTTGACTTCTATGTTTGCAGTGTGCAATATCGCGCGAGTTCCCATCTCCATGAAAATATACGAAAAATATCTCATTGCAACTGACATTGTCAACTTGAGAACATTCAAACACAATTGAAAGGTTTTTGTCCTTTACTGCATTATAGCTACGTTTAACAACTTTTCAAAAAAGTTAATGTACAGTTTTTTCATCGTTCAGATTTTCGAACCAATTGCGATAAGAATAATTAGTTTTAGCAAAGTGGTTCCCAAACGGCAAAAAACCTTCTCACCATGTTGGGCAGGGTCTTTCAATGGCAGAACACAGATTGCGAAACAAGTTTGCCAACCAGTCGGTGCCAACCTTGTACCTTTTTCCTGTAGGCATAAAGAAGCGCTTTTTTCTTCGTTTTACCCACCCTGTAATACATGAAAACATGAAAAAATCAACTTACCATTGATAACCAGTGATTGGTTAAAATGTAATTTGAAACATTTAATTAGTTTTGATGACAATGTTGAAGCGTTTCATTTCTTTTTCCATATAGAGCACAATGCTGAGTGCTCAGTGTGATATAACATACAGTCATAACTGAAACGAAAATACAATCAACAATTTCAACACCGGAGAAAAGTACCTGGAAGTTACGTGTGATGTTTTTGTACCAAAATACGGTTTGCTCACTTTCATTAGGAAATTTTGTGAACGCAGAATGTTTTGCACCTTTGAAAATCGCTGACATTTGACATCGACAATTAATATATGAGTAGCCTGATCAACAAGTTATTTTGACTTTGATCAATTACAATCTAATTTTTTAATGCGAAAATGACAAAACGATGCAATTTTTATTTGGACCCTACGGATAATAATGAATTTGCTATGCAAGTTTCAAAAAGGGCTAGATTGGTAATTACGCCCTTCAGATAAAACAATCACGTCAGTTTCCGTGTACCTGGAACGTCGTGGTTTCTCCATCAATAAGTTACATTGTCAGTTCTTGATCGTCTGTTGAGGCAACGGATTTTTTTGCTTCGACTCATATATTGAACGCGTGGCTTGGAAATTACAAGAAACTCGTTGAAACTTGTTTGTTATCTCTTGCCTCAAAAATGTTGTTTGAATATCTAATTTCTTTTATTTGGGTTCTGAATCTGATGTGCCTAAATGTTCGTTCGCAAACGGGATACGTGTAACTACACGCTATTTTTGTGCGTTAAATGTTTCTATCTGGCAGCGGGATGAAGGGTAAATTTACTGTTTAGGGTTGAGGTGGATCTTCTTGCCCAAGTAACGCTGCGGCGGATCACTCAGTGTTTGACGTATTTACAATCTCACCTTCTGATTGAGAGGTGGTGATAAGGAGTTATCCCTTGTTTGTTGTATGTGTTGTTGCACACAGCAACTTGGGTTGATGTCCACTTGCTGCATATTGATTAAAGTCAAATGTCGTGAAAACGTTTAGACTCATCATTATTAATTTCCAAGTATCGGCACAAAGCTTCATCACTCCTACATAAATGATCATGATCTTAGCGAGGAGCTTGCACAAAGAAAGAATCACCATGGAATTTTTTCTCAAAATATTTCCGGTATTTAGATAACACTCTCTTAATTTTGCGTGTTCGAAAACATTTTACCTTTTGCAACATGTGTCATTGTATTGTATTTTGAAACAAAACAATTCCTTGGTTAGTCAATAGGTTCTTGTTCATTTAATAAGTACTCAAATATGCGTCAAACTCACTGTGCTTCTCTGTTTCTGTAACATTAATCTATGACGAAAAAAATATGTTTTTACTAGTGATGTTCCTGGTGTTGCTTGTGCAAAGTTCTTATCATACTCTTTTTAACTTGTTTTTATACCATTAAGAGCATGTTACCTATCTGCTGCAAAACAGCACGCTTTTCGTGTGATTTTCAGCTTTTTTATCGTCCCGCAATGAATTAAGAAGTTGCCATTGACGCTGAATGCCTTATAATTACGCGTGAAGCTCTGGCAACTTGGCATCACAAATAGGCTACGTGGGCGCTTAATACTGTAATGAAACTGGCCGCCAATGCAACAGACGTCAAAAACATGACGCAAACGTTAGTTGCCTCTTTAAAATGTCTACCACGTGCACTTTTCTCCCGCACTAGGACAACCAAAACTGTAATGAGCATGGCAAAAAGCTCTTCAAGTTTTTGGCCTATTTAACTTTTTGGAGCAGAATTTTGTTAGATTGAATTAGCTGAACAATAAGAAATCGCATGCTGCTTAATAACTTAAAACAACGCGCAAAACGTTGCACAAATATCAATTTTAAAATGTTTTCTCTGCATGCTTGCAGTATAACTACATAATTTTACGTTCATTACACCAAAGCTACAAAAATTTTGAAGCAAGTATGATACTTATTTTACAAACGTTTTCGATAAGTCGCAAGTTCAAGTTTTGCGAGGGTTTCGCGAGCTGTTTTCAATAAAATGAACAAACACAAACACATCCCTAAATAAGAAATCCGCTTGCTTTCAGCAAAGTATGTTTAGCCACACCCTCGGTTTGTTTGCCATGAAGTCCTGACCGGTTCTTAGCTTCTCTATGCCTATGTTTGCCGAAGATTCTACCAACTACATGAGACGCGAGCTGCAACTCTTTCCGAGAAAGAGATAAAAGGCGTGTCTTTTACGTACCTGGTGGCATCAACCCACCATTTTAGAATTGCACAGAGTGAACATCTAATTATGTAGTAAAATTGTTTTAAATTAGTGATTTGTTTGTCTACAAGTGACTCCCAGAATTGGAAACTATACTTTCTCATGAACCCACAACCTGGCAGGTGTTTGGATTGCCACGCATGTTTTGCAATCTTTTTCTTTTATATCTGTCTACTTTAACATGTTAGATTTACTGATGATGACGTTTGAATATAGAACGGCGTCGATGAAAGACAGGCGTTGTTTGAAACCAAGTTTTTGCGTGAGTCTTAAAAGAGATGCATTTGGATGACGCATGGCTTTTTTATCCCAATAGGCGAAACATAGTTATCTGCTTAAAATCACATTAGACGTTACCAAACGATGTCACAGGTGTTAAACCTTTGCTGTGCGTAACATGAAGATATTAAACTTTATATGCGTTTTTACAAGTTATCCATTAATTGGTTTTTCTTTTTAATACAGTAGAAATCGTGATGCGACACCGAGAATGTAGTTGAACAACGTGACGTCAACATGATACGCTTATTGCTGTCAGAACATTTCCAGAGTTAGGGAGTCCCAGTGGCTTGAAAAAGCACTATAGTAAACAATAACTCACCATAACTAGACAGTCTGCTGAATATTTGTGATTCACGAGATGTCCGTGCCATGCCTGATTTTGAACTCACATCAGAAGAATGTAGAACTGGATGGTAAACAAAAGGAAGCGGAATTCCAGCGTTTCTTAGCGATTTTGAATAAAATTCAAAATCTTTTTGTTCGTTTGATGAGCAGCTTGCCGTTCCAATCCAAATTAAAGCAGAAAATATCATTTCAAGTTCCATGCCTGTATTAATCGCAAGCCTAATATCTTATATAACCAGCAGATATCGAAAATTGGTGATAAATTTGCTTTGTTTCTGTGTGAATAGTTTTGATTTATTGATTACAATTTATCATAGGTTTTGCCATTATCACAGTTGTATAGCGACAGCTTATCATAAATTTACTCATTGACAGTGCTTTTTATGTCATGCTACGAACTTCCTGCATTGCATATTAAACACGTAGTTCAGAAATTGCAAAGCGCTTAATCAATTCTCAGCATCGTTTACCGTTCAAAAGATCTAAATAAAAGATATTTCGTGCATAAGGTTTTCACAACAGTAGAAATAACGTTAGTGAAGTTGCCTTCATTCATTAAAGCTGCGTTAACTACTTTTTAAGTTTTTAATTTAAAAATTCTACCTATTCCACCTTTTAATTTTAAACAATCACAGATTATGCTTAAAACGCTAATCAAATCATTTGAAAAATGTTTAAAAAAAACTTTTTAAAAGTTTGAAAGAACTTCTATTCTTGCAAAGATTCTAGGAACGAAGTTTGGATTATCTAAGCTTTAATCGTAAATCTGCAATTATTTTCTACTTTTGGAAGCATATATCGCCAAATCCCCATTGGGGTTTGAAAAACTTTATAAATTTTTGTTTTATAATTGCTAAAACTTTAGTTAAGCTGTTGTAAATTTAGGAAGCTGCCACTTGTTTTCTATGTACTGACCTTTTTCACAAATATTTTATGCAATAATTTGGTTACATTATAGGACCAAACTCTCAAAAGTTTTATAGTTTCATCCTTTAATTAGCTGAAATAATCAGTCACGTTTCGGGAAGGATGAGGCACACACAAAATCTAGGAGCCATTTAAAACCTTCACGCATTGTTCAAAATAGCACAGAGAACTTTCAGTATTTCTGTAAACATTTATAGTTTTTAGGCAAGGACTGTCGAGTTTTACACCACATTCATGCAAAAATAAAGCATAACCTAAACTGAAAAAACGATTTCCGAGGAAATGCTTACTTGATAAACAGTACCTGTGAAGTTGTTTTTGGTGATGACTAAATCCTGAAATGGTCTGATTACATGTAACGTCAAAAGCAAGCTTAATTCAAAACTTGCAGCTGCCTTTATTAAGGGTTGATATGCCAAACGTTTTTGCAAAAAATTGTACTGCGCTTTTTTGAAAGAATGAGTGCTAATTACACCAACCCTATCTGAAACCATGATACAAATGCTGGTCCTTGCTAAACGTATTTGTACCCTCAACTTTCACCAAACTTTTGGAGGGTTTGTTGAGAGTTCGTTTGGTAACACCTTACAATAGCAGGAAACAATGATAGCCCTACATCTTCATAACTAATCCTTTTTAAGAGGTTAAGAACCTGAATTGCCAAAATTGTGCAGTTTAGTTGCAAACATTTGAAAAAATGATAACAAAATCTTGCTACATATTTGACAAGCAATATAAACAACATTGTTCTCAGTTATTTTGATAGTATTTTCAAAAGAGTGAAGGATTATTGAATTAATTTTTGGTTTATTTTTGTAAACCTGCAAACTTTAGGCGAATATCAAAATTTCTAGATATTCTCCAAAAATTGCCAGAAAAACTGCAAATCCAAGTTCTTCCCTACTCCTATTAAACTAGCCATAACCTATCAATATCAGCCTGATTATCAAATAAATACTTTTAATTTCTTAGGTATCTCAGACACATTTATGATGCCCTCTCTCCCAGCAACAATTTCTTCTGCAGCTTATGTATGCTTATACCGTTTTTCCTTTTCTCGAATAAGTCGTAAAGCAGTGTCCTTTGTTAGTTTCATTTCAAGCTCTGACGGATTAAATGCACTATCCTCTAGTTTGCAGCGGTTTAGCTTTTACAAGAGCTTTGTCTCAAAACAAACATATACTTCAATAATCTTTTTACAAGAGAGTTCCTCAGAAAAAATGAAACATTTTAAAAACCCTGTGGTAGCAGCGACTTACTAGAAAGAAGGGCGTTGCTGGTGATACTTTGCTTGCCTCGAACTTAAGTTTCCACGAAGGCATCTCGGCTGTTTGAAAGAACTTCTGCCTCATTTGAGACGGCTTCGGTTTTATGGTTTCATCGTTTAATTAACTGAAATAATCAGTCACGTTTTGGGCAGTGTGAAGCATACACAAAATCTAAGAGCCACTTAACTTGTCTTTCGTGATACACCGATTGATTTTTCTTGTCTGTTCAGAAAGCATGCTGCCTAGTGTTCTCGACAGTCACGTTGGAAAAACTCTTCGGAATTTTATGTTCTCTTTCAAAAGTTTTGAAGTTTATGTTCTCGTTAAAAATGAATGTGTTAGACGATTGTACGTAAACGTCTTGTTAACTTCATCAACTTTTTCCGTTTTCCTCTTCTTAACAGTATTTTCTGCTGGGCGCTGTGTTCAGTAGTTAGTTGTAGAAGCCTTACCGTACTCTTTGCGCTAAAACTACATTGAAGTAACTGCATCAAATAAGATTCGGTTGTTTCTAAAATAGGAATGCTAAACAAATGTGTATGCAACAATAGAGAAAGAGGTCTGAAAGCAGAAGTGTATCTATCAAAAAATAAGCAACACTTCCATGGAAACCATAGAATATTCAGAACACCTAATGCGTTTGCAACTGTGGTTTTGTGGTGCAGAAAAGCGTTTCGTAATTTACAAATAAGAAGTTTACCAAATTCGTTGTTTCACTGTATGATCATATATTAATACACACCTTATTCAGTTCAAATGCGCAGGTATACTCTCAATTTTTCTTTTGGTAGCAGTTCTTCATGCAAGATTGGGTATGCCGTGTATCAAATCGTATAGTGGTTTGCAAGTTTAGATTCGCTCGCATTGAAACTATGTACCACATAACAAACGCACAAGGAACAACAAAAATCTTTCTATTTTATCAATGTCACATGAAAATTCGTTAACGAAATGCACATTCGGAATTTCATAACAGTTGAAGCTCTATGTGAAAATATTTGGTGACGTCGCCATGAGATAAGATAATAATACCGTGAAAATAATCGCTCTACTTCCGCTTGTTTTCAGGCCATGACCTTCTACGATTTTTATCAAGGATTTTGAATCAGAGGTCCTCGCGTCTTTTCTAGTAAAACGCAACTGAACTGAGAGAAGCGCTTCACAATAAAGTGGAATTTCATTCGCATGAAACAGTTCGGACATGGGGTGGTATTTGTGGCTGAAAGAAGAACAATTTCATTGCGAAAAGATTTCAAGTAGCTGAATGTACAAAAAGAAAATCAATTCCAGCATAAAGTATTCCACAATGAAATTTAGCCAACCTGTTTAAGGTGCAAAAAAGTAATAAAGCCAACGGCTAGCGTTAGCAACAGTATTAATTTGGCATAACCACTGTTTTTGGGTGTTAAGTTCATTTTAGTAAATATACTCGGGACAATTTATAAAAAATGCCCACAGCCTCGACCCTCAAATCTTCTGCCTTTCTCTTTAAACAGCTTTTTGATATTCCACATGAGCACAAAGTGCATTATGTAATCTCATAAGTTATCAGGTTGGCGCCAACGTAATGAGTTTTTTTTCCGAAGACCACACACTGTGTGCACATTATTCATATGCTTGACTGTTGTCTTCACCATCTCTCTATGAATTAATTTTGGATAAAAGGAGCAATGCTTTCTCCACTTGGAAACTCAGTTGGTTTCGATTTTGAAGCTGTATTCTTTCAAAATAAATTTATAAGAACATATCTTCCGGAATTTCGTTTATATTCAATACGCATTTCGCTTGCACTACTTAGTGCATTACAAGCTACATGTATATAAATCGGAGAAACCACAGACAGCCTTGCATTCGTCACGTACAATGTCTCAGAAATCAGCCGGTAAAAGCAACTTATTTCTCCACAACGAAACCATATCTCATTGTTTCTTAAATGATTTTCATCATATATTTTGGTAAATTTCATGCCTTCGCAAGTTTTAATGGAGTAAGTGCAAGATCGAACTATTTGATTAAGTTGAAGAACTACGGAGCCCTACTTGATAGTCAAATTATGCAGAATTTATTGATAACTATAGCATCTGATTTTTCTGGGAAAGAGCTCCTTTCGCTATATAATATATTTGGGCTTCAGTTGAAGGCATCAGGGCTAGTTAAAATTGTTTCAAATGTTCTGAAGACTTATTGCCTATTACAAATATTTCAGAGTTTTCTTTTTGTTTGGATCTTATAAATCCTGATACAACGTCAATTTTGCAAAATCTACTTTTTCTAATCTTGTTATAATTATCTTTGGACATTTTGATCCTATGGAGGGAAAATTGTCAATAGATTTAACTCGTCAAACTATAAACTGTGTGAAAAGCCCGAACATTGAAAGTGCAACTGACAAGACATTTTACTTTGATGTTTTCTCAAGAAACAAAATTCCCACAATTTAAAATCACGCATATTTTTTAAAATACTACTGGCACTACAGCCAGGAGCGCAAAAAGATGAGATGGTGCTCGGGGCAAGAAGCAAATTTGGCGTTCCCATGTTCGAAACTAAGGTCTTTCAGAAGCAAATGTACTGTATTGAAGACATTAGGGTACCTGTGACATTGTTGGGACTTCTCAGCGTCTCCAGCAGTCAATCGGCACACCCCGCAGTGATTCGACGCCCCCATACAGTGACCCGGCTCCCGGGGAATCCCCCATACAGTGACCCGGCCCCCCATACAGTGACCCGGTTCCCGGGGAAGCCCCCATACAGTGACCCGGCTCCCGGGGAAGTGACCCTCCTTTCCTCCTCTTTACACCCCTGAATACAGCAACAAATATCTTTGGCAGTTTACGAGTTGCAGCTGAAAAAAAGTAAAACTAAAGATTTTTCAAAGCCCTGTAAGAAATAGCAAATCAAAAGAAAATTAATATAACTGTTCTCACGGGTGCAGTCTTGTTGTAAAATGTGGGGGGGACAGCTTGGTGTGAAACCAACATAGCCATCCGGTCAATGCAGAAGTGGCATTTTATATATACAGACTCCCAGTCTTATTTGTAGAGGTGTTTTGAGAACAACACTAATCACGCTTTGTCCTTGCAGATGAGTTACATATTAATATACTTGGTTTTGTTGCTGGACACGATACTGTAGTTTAGCTTTCTTCCATTAATATCGCATTTGGATGTAAACAACCACAGCAATATAGTAGAACACATCATTTGGGTTTTATCAGAGCTGTCAGTTGGAGTGCACAAAATGCTGAATCGCACTGGTCGCACGTGCATATCATTCTTATAATAGAACACTTCAGGTTTCGTGCATTTTATAACGTGTGGGTTAGCGCGACTTGATGTCGTGTTCGCTTAACGTTACAAAGACGATAAATATTTTTCTTCCACATTTCCGTTTTGTGAAAAAACCTTTTTAATGCAACCGGGCATCATGCATGCAGCTCCACCCCTACCAAAATTTCCACTGATATCCTCTTACCAGCAGCAAAAATATTTGGCCTAACAATAGCGTAGCCTACTTCACAAAATGATTTCAATCTATTTTTAGTGTTGGTGGGTGGGGGATGTATCCTTTCAATCTCCCCTTGTTGACCTCTGCATACATACCCACACAGAGTTGTAAAAAGGCCTTATTTTGAAGCCTGAACATGGCCCGAGCCCGACATTTATTTTTGAAGCTCGATTTAGGCCTGAAAGCCAAATTTACCGAGAGGTTGAGATATGCGCAACTGCGGAGTAACAAAAAACTTTGTGTGCAAGGGTAGTTGAAGGTACACGGTTTATCACACCGAAAATAGCAACCACCTTGACTAAAACATTGGCATAATCTGGCACAAACGTAGCATGTTAGTCAACGGTAATACTGCGGAATATAATGTTTCTCAAGAAAAAAGTAACCATAACGCAACTATCTACGATTGCGCTATAGGCACAAAGAAAACCTTTTAGGATAGCTCTATCGATATGAAAAGCCGGCTTGTAGGCTTCTTAAACAAGCCAAGAATCGCGTGAGTGATTGATCTTTTCGACGCAACGCTACCGCGTGCTAATTTCCTCATCGCTCGCGTTCTCAAAAACAGTGTGAGACCAATCTGAGCAGAGAAGAAAAGAACGCAGCTGTATTTGCAAAAAGCTGAAGAAAAGTCACAATCACTTCACTCACAGAAGTTACCACAGTGAACACAACAACTTTACGTCACGAAAGAAAAAAGTCGTTACTCTTAATGTTATATAATGTTTTGGATGCAGGTCCGAAAAGTACCAAGTTTCACCTTCAACACGAAAAGAATGTCCAACGAAACCAGGTGTGATGAATCTGTAAAGCAAATGTTTCGCACTTGGATGAAAGCGTTGCTGCATTGTGGACTTCGTTAAACTCAAGTAGATCAGATGACCTACAAACCAATGCATTCAGCACAAGCGCAAAGTGTACGAGTCAAGGAAAATATATATTTAGGATTTGTTGGTCACCATTGTCGCGACATTACAGGAAGTTAGGATAAATGTACATTTTATCCTTATTTCCGAGTAAAGTCCCTACGTTTTGAGCTATAGGTCAATATACAGCTAGGTAAATATTATAGGCTACTTCTCCAACGTTTTGGTTGAAATCCTGTTCACTAATGTTTGAAAACAGTCTTTTGCTAAACTCCCCATCCCAAAACTAAGTCTCCACAATAGTGCTGCTTTTTGTCTTTGGCAAAAGCTTCGCAGAGATTTGCCTGGAAATCTAACTTTCCAACATTACAGCACCATTAAATTATGCGCTGTCTGTTTCTGAATACGTGACACCCAACGTTACAGCAAAGCCAGTTACATTTCTGTGTGGAACAAATCATGGCTGTACAGTGGCCTTTCACATGCGTGGCTGTTATTCTCTCCCTCTTACAAGAAAATAACCTTTCTAACAGTATACTGCACAGGGTAAAATGTCGGACAGAAGCAGTTAACCATCTTTCACGGTCTCTAGAAACTTTAAAAATGCTAAAGAATATTTTATCGAAGCTAAAATTTATAAACTAACAGAATCAGTGATACCACAGCAAACTCTGTTTCAACATCAACTTGGCTATGTGTGGCATACCATCTGACATGAAAAGCTCTTCACACAAAACAGGACAAACCTCACTTTTTCTTTTGAAACTTCTCCAAATACAAAACCTAGAGAAAAAAGTCTGGAACGAGCTGAAAATTAAGGAAAGAATTTATAAATTAACAGGAGTTCTTTACAATTTAGGTTACAAAGCTTGTTACAAATTTTTTATTACAGTTGCCATATTCATAGTGAGAACTGTAATACCTTTCAACAATTTTCGTAATACACGTCACCTTGTTTCAAAAATTTACTCATTTTTTCAATTTTGACTTCAAAATATTTCCATTCCTTAGGCGTTCTTCGTTGACAGGATTTCAAATCTGTTCGTTTGTTAATGTTTGCCATATTTTCAGAACTTTGAGTTTGTGTTGTTTTTTAAACATGTCGGACCAAACGTTTAAGAATAGGCAGTTGCGATTGCATCGAAACAACAGTCCTACGAAAAAGGACATCCGCAAACTTCACCAGTAATCATGAATTTCCTCATTACCTGTGCAGAAAGGATCCAGATGAAATAAGTTAAAAGGTGTATTTCATTCTGCAAGAATTCATGTTGGTTGCTTTTTAAAATCAAAATCTGAAAAAATGTCATCATAATGAAAAGAGTCTAATTTTGCCATAATGCAACGCTTTTAATGCAAAAAAAGATGTCTAAAATTTTTCAATATCTATTAAACTTGATTTGCTCCCCATAAATCAACGTTCTACGAGCTTTGATCAAGGAGCTTTGATCAGAGGACATTTGCGAATGTAGCAATCAAGCGCAGCCTCCTTGATCATGCGATTGGTTGATGGATTTGCGGACCGCGAAACATGCCAGTTCGTTCACGTACCGGCAATCTTTTAAATGCTGATTTGCACGGCGTGCGCGCTATCGCTTGAAGCTATGAAATGAAATCTGTTTATCTTACGAGAATGACGGCTCTTGGTTTGTCGTGAGCTTGCCAAACGTAGAGCATTCAAGTCTCGAAGATACGCAGAGAAAATGCCTGCAAACTCAGCTATATATCCCGAAAAGTTAGTATTCTGTCGAAGCAAGGGAAAAACTTCAAACCTGCCCAAGCTATAGAAACGAAGTTTTCCGACGGAATATGTTGTTTTCTTATGTGTGGCGCGACACGGTTTGTTTGCTGACTCATCGTCACGTTGCTTGGAGCTGGTCGTACAGGCAGTAAAATAAAATTTGCTGATTGTACTGACTGCGTCAACTTGGTGGAGACCTATCGTTGGAATGTTTGTCATGCGAACGTTGTTGTTTTATCATTTATTATCTTTTTCACCAAATTTCGTGAAATTTGTAAAAAAGCTGTATCGTGTTGCTATGTGCCGTCCGCTGAGCTGCGAATAAAATATAACGGCAGTCGGTTGTATCTTTTGATGAAATTTCCGTGACTTTTTGCATAATTTGTAATAATTTCAGCGTCGTAAGAAATATTAAAAGTGTCAATAAATTTAAACGTAATCATTGGTCATTGAAATTCATTGAGGTTAATCGCAATGTTCTATCAGGTCTTTCTACCCCAAAAAGGTAATGTAAGTAAATTATTTGGGGTTTTATGGAAAAATAAAAGAAGCACGAAGTTATAGAATAAATTGACTGCGTTCCCTTGTTGCTTTTTGCAGGAACTTCTTTTCTTTTCTTCTTCAAAACGATTTTAATATGTGTCCTTGCAGTGAGGGTAAAACTGCACTTTAAAAATGTGCTTCACGTCTTTTAAGTTAATTTACTTAAAACATACAGCTCGAAAACTAGATTGAATAAAGCTTTCTCTGTTTTGGTAAATTGGAACGTAAATTTCAATATTTATCAGTCTTTCAAAATTTCATAAAAATTTTGTGCGTTCCTTGAAGATGATTGCGTGGGCAGGGCAGCATTTTCGTAAGAAGATGCAGTTCTAGCAAATGCATTTCAACACACTTAGGGCACATGTTCAAACTGTATTCCACTGTCAATGCCTGCCTTTAAAACTTTTTCTTGCCATGAATGAACTAACTCAGACGTACGGGAATCATAAATTTGCTGCAACCACGATCGTTCCATACTTTTCTTGATGCGGCTCAAATAAGTCGTTAGGTTTGGAACGCTCATTGACAATACAACCTACGACAATTTTGGTTTTAATTCAGCTTCTAACATGTTATTGAGAATATGAAATGTTAGTGAGGATCATTTTTGGCTTATAGGCCAAAATTACACCAAAGTGGATGTTTTTTCAAGTGGACTGCATCACAGTTTTCCCGGTAAAAGTTAACTGAGCGGCTCTTACGAACAGCAAAGTCGTGAAATACTTATGCTCATTTTTTGATTTTTATGTGGTATTGGTTTTTGTGTGGTGAAATTCTCTAAAAATTTGGTTGTAATTCTTCTAATTCTCCAAGCTTACATGTGCCTGTGATAACAGCAAATACTTAATGACTACACGTCTTGCAAGAAATCGCGCTGTGGCGTTTGATAACAGAGTGAAAAACTCCCTTTACGCGTCTGTGGTTTCTCTGCAAAGTTGATGCGCGCCGTCCGTGCTTGGCATCTAAAACTATTTGAATTTCATCTTAAAACAGCTAGTGTTTTTGGTTCTCGGTAATGCTTTTTTAGACAAAAGAGTTTTGACTGAAGATGACTAAAATCGTATGGGTCTTCTAAGCGCCTTGCTTGGGAACAGACACAAAGTGCTCGACCGATTAGAACTTTTGATTATAAAAATTCGTTTTGTGCAGCACGTTTTAAGCTGCTGCTGTAATATAGCAGAATACTTTTTACATTGCGCTTTAATTGCGGATGCTATTATCTGCCCGAACTAGGAATTCCTACATTGTGATGGAATGTAAGAACATCCGTTTTCTTGTACGACAGCTTCTAGCCAAACTTTCATAACATAAATCACCAATTCACAAGCTGCTTTGAAAATTTCTCCGGTGTATAAATACAAAGTTTTTGATATACATGTTTTATTAGAGCAAACAACTAGAACTGTAATCTGTGTGGAAAGCGATGTCTTGATAAACAGCTTTCCGTACAAAAGGTTTTATTACGTTAGCTACACAAAAATGCACAGATTTCTTCAAAGCGACATGGCACGGAAATAAAAAGTTCGCCATACACCAAGATTACGAAGAAAAAACAGTGCAAAGTTTATCACAGTTTTTATGGTTAGAATATGCGAGCATTGCATTGTTTTGCAAAGAGGAAATTTCAAATTTTTTCAGCAAGTTGTCCAAGTTTTATTTATGTATGAATGGCATCACGAACTGTATGAATGGCATCACGAACTGTATGTACTGTCAGCTTTTATGTTTTCATACATAATTGTAATAACGTTGGTGGCTATAATTTGCAAACGATTTCTATTCATGAGGGAATAAAACAAATCATCGGGATGATTTGCGTTGCGTAAACCGTGCATAAGATACATATACGCTCTGAGAACAACAACGGAGCGATTCGATTTCGCGGAAAGTTACTGAGCATTAACAAAATTAAAAAGTATTGAAGCAGGGGAAAAGATAAGTTACCGGCAAAAAAGCTAATAATCTTAACACAACATTTCGGAATAAAAATTAAAGCTATTTATTTAAATATGTAGCTTTCCCCAACTAAAATACTCTTTGCACAATGTATTGATAAAATCACCCAAAGCATTTTTTCTTTTATGCTAAATACCCGGCACAAAATATCGTCGATCACAAACCACAGTAAGTTTTACGTTGTACAGTTCTGTGTATTGCGCATTTTGAGAGTGCAGTTTCTTTCCTAATCGATTCTAGCATTAGCAGATGGGACTAATTTTAGGGCATATGAGCATACGACCATATGCGCTGTGTCTTCCAACTGTGACTCAGTGAATGCAAAAAAGTTTCAAAACACATTGAAACGCTTAGCTTTTAGGATGAAGACTCTTGCTGGCGACAACACGACTACATCTCGAAAACTGAAAACGGATGTCGTTGTCTGAACACCAGGCAATCACAATGCGAATGCAACCTTTTAAGATTTTTTGATAGTTTGCGCCATGGATATAAAAATGAGCATGAAGTCTGAGAAGTAAAACACCAACGGATTTCATCTCATACATTTTGTAACACTGTTTAGAATTAGATTATCAACTCTATCTATCTAATCCGTCTTTTCTAATATATATATATATATATCTTTTTTCAACAATAAGGAATATTGATAGTTCACCCACTGTCGCATGTGATTCGTGTAATGTGTAGCTTAGTGGAAGATATCAACGTCTACCTCACATCCGATGACAAATCATCGTATAACTTTCGGTGAAGACATTGTTAAATCCATGGCCGCACATTTTCATTTTTGTACATTAAATATGCAATAGTTTCCATATCAAGTTATAAATAACAGGATAAGTAAAACATACATATAAATTGACTTCGAACTCTTTATTTTCTTGGTATGTCTTCATACCATAAAGACTGCGGTACCAAAGAAAATGGATATTTTGAAAACAGAGAGCTTGTTTGCAGAGAATCCACTCAAGATGCTTTGCATCATGGGAGTTTTTGTATTTGTCTTATCTAAATTTGAAAAAAGCAACTGCAACTCCCTAAAACTTGTTGCACAAGTAAATGACCACATTCCTAATACATGACGCATAAAGCTTCTAGGAGTGGAATCACGCACTTGTATTCCTACACATTCCGATCGGAAAAGTTTGAAATAAATGATTTAATTTTTAGGCGTTTGGAAACCGACGTATTTGTGCACGTCAGTCAGCAATATGAAATGCAAGAAGTAAAAAATCTAGAAAATGTGCTCGTTGGATTTGGCGTCTGTTGCATAACAAATGCAAAGTTTCCCATATTCCAAATCGCTATCAACACGTGTTGTTGTGTTGTTACTCTGAGTAAGGGAGTCGATGCAATGATGTCGGCAGGAGCAAATTGAAAGGCAGTTCACTTTTTGTCAAGGCTGTGATTCCGACGCTGTTGGCATTCAAAGCAAAGCGTTCCCGTTGTGGAAGTGATAGCTGTTGTAGCCGTAAAATTGGTGCCTTTTCTCGCGGTGTTTTATTGAATGGTGGAAACGTAGATCAGCCGACTTGTCCGCAAGCTCATAATGTCGAGTGTTGTCTCTGCAATGGATAAAACTTAATTTGGAGAGAGAGCGAGTTGCATGATTCGTGCTGATCGTCAGGAATAAATTGACATTTCGTTTGAGCAAACTTCGGTAAGGTTTCGTCTTTTGTTATGTTCATCGGCCTTGCATAGTACCAAATTTAAGTTTTACGCCCAAGCAAACGTTGACGAACATTTTTGTAATGCCAGACATGTATGGATTATTCTGTTGGTGCAGGGACTCATCCAACTTGTTTGAGCTGATTGACCTGGAGCCGGTGCGTATTCAGGCCATAATCAGGTTGTCCAATGTTCCATTACATTTTTAGCAGCTGAAACACCCCGTGTTTGGCATTTTTTAATCCTTTGTCGTTGAAAAACAAAACGCTTTATTTTGCCCGCAAGGAGGTCTTATGGTCATCTTCAACAAGTTACACCGTGGTTGTTACGCTCCACAAACAAAAATAGGCACGAAGGTGATCTTGTTCCGTCTATTTGTTTATCAAACAAAGCAAGGTGTGCATGATACAATCAATCATCAATCAACAACGGTGCACAAGTTAATAGCCAATTCTTTTGGCGTCATCACTGAAAGCGCCTAAACGTCAGTGCTGGCTTGTAATTTGTCCTGTGAGATTATCTTTGTTTCAAGTTAGAAGAAATTGCTTACCGGAAATCAGGTGCGTTTTCAGGCAGATCTTGATGTAGACGTTTGTGTGCATCCGACTGAAACAAAATCATAAAAATGGGCCTACTGACAAAAGTATGAAATCTATTCTAGCCAAAAAGCAACAATTTCACTACTCGTCTTATTGTCTATGTTACAGGTAAGCAAATGCAAGTGTAAGCAGAACTTAATTTTATTTGCACATGCTATCATTTTAATGAAAAATACTCAATGAGCTATCACTATGCTTTACGTTTTGGGTTTTGATCAGATGCTGTATGTCTCATTTATCAAATCAAGTTGTTTGTGCAGGAAAAGTGCAACGCATGTGTACAGGTAAGGCCTGTGCGATTACAACCTCTCTAACTCATTGGTTCACAGAGCAGTGGTGCAGAGGCTAAAAACCAATTTCAACACCTCTCTTCGAAACATTTAGCGTAAAGATGATCGATTCACCGCTCTTGCATTTGGTAAATACAACTTTTATGCAGAGAATAGACTTTTCCGAAGTTTCTCGTGCCTTTGACGCAAAATCGTGACACACGCAATGAAGCTTAGCTACTTTTCAATGAAAGGCGCTGAGCCGAAAATGATTCAAACTCATTAAAACTTCTCCATGAAAGAGGTTCAAAGTTTTTTTGGACGCTGCGCTTTGGTGGCCAGACTATTTTAGCCGCACGTGCCAAGTGTTAGCGAACTGCTGGCACTTACATGAGAGTTGATTTTTCAGTACATTTCCATTGATTATAATTTGGAAAAAAGATTTCGTTTATAGTTTGCCCTAAAACAGTTGCGTTTATTGGCATAAAACACATTAGGTAATAGTGGTATTGAACTAACGTTGTGTTCAACTGTTTTGAAATGCTTCTAAATTGTCACGACGCAATGACGTGAACTTGATTGGCAGACAGAACTTCAAAATCTTTGCAGGAAATTGTACATTTGGCGTCTTTTCGAAATGCAAAAACCTTGTGTTACCTATTCTCACGTAAGAAAAACTTAGTTTTCTGGGCCTGAACCCGGAAGGTAAGCTTTGCTGCTTGCAAATTTCAAGCTTCTTCCCTTTTCATACAAAAATTTCTTTACCTCTACAAAGGTTAAAAAATCTTTTGGTTTTGATAAATAAGGAAAGAAAATAAGTTTAACAATTGATCATTACACAAAAGGAACTTAATCAGTTGTGGACATGTACAGTATATCCACTTGAACTATTAACATGTAGTAAAGTTAGAGGCGCTTTCATTAATCGTTTTTTGTTAAGATGAAAAGTCTGGTGACGTCACACGCACGAACGTTTTAACATTTATGCGTTCAAAGAAATGCCGTGAACAATCTGCAAATGAGTCCACATTCAGTATTTGTCAATGGGAAACTTTCCAAGACGTTCTAAACTTGTTTACTGTGTGCTAACTTTGCTACCACACGCACCCACAGCATAGTCATGTCTGTTCCAGGTTAAAATAAATTGATGGAATTCGTCGCCATGACGTCAACCTAGATTTTGCAAGTTTGTTTAGAAAGACTAGCATTCCGAGCGAGATTGCAAAAATTTGAGGTCATCAAGTTCAGCATACCTTGCTCCAGCTGCTCTGCAACTCTGTTATAGCCGTCTGCGGTCGAGGCGAGTCTGGCTGAGGTGACCAACCGCGGGGTTCAAATTGTGCTTTCATTCTTACGTCATAATTCCACTGCCAGTGATCGCGAAAAGATGGTTTCGTCTGTTCGTGAGGAAAAGCGCTGGATGGACGAAGGGCTGGACCACGACTGCTAATGCCTGAGAGAAAAAACGTTAGTGACTCCTACAGTAAATATCTAGTGGATGAAATGTTTCGTTACCTGAAAGTAAACCGCTTGAAGTTGTTGGCAAACTGTAATTTTTTATTATCTTACGAGCTCTGTTACCAAGTTAAACCGATGCTCCTTTATTTTCCCCAATAATATGAAATTTCGGTAAGAGAAATTACAGTTTTTGAACCCTTTTAACAAAAACTACAAAATGCACAGGTCAGTACCTTCAATTTACATCATCAATATTTCGAAAATTTTTCATGAAATCTAACTTGAAGTAAGACCTAAAGAAAAAATGATAAGATTTATGTACGTTAACAGAAACTACTTTTAAACAAAGTGTAATTTCGATATAAAACAAATATTCTTAAATACCACTGATATCTTGACTTTCACACAAAACACAATTATAAATTTCAACTTGGCCGCCGTTGGAATATTTTTGTTACAAGCTACTTTGAAAATTTACTTCGCCAAGGCGGTGTTATCGAATGATGATTATTAGCAAGAACACAACGATGAGCATTACAGCGAAATGGCAGTGATTGAAAATGCATCTTGCAAGAACTCTAGTACCCAGAGAATGAGACATGTAAATATTTAGTGAGATTTTTCAGCCAAATACCTCTTCAATTATGCGTTAAAATGCAGTATATATCAGTTATTTGAAACTTTTGCTTCGCTTTGATGCTGGTGGTTAAGATATGTGTAAACTTTCGTTCCAGCTCCACACCAGTTGCATAAACAACACGTTTGTTTACGTTTGTTTACCTCTGTTTAAACAACGGTTTTCACCAAATCAAATGTGATATGAGGCTTCAAATCTGCGTGGTTCGCTCAACGAAAATTACATTTTCTAAAACGCAGAAGTCATACAAAGACACAATTTTGAACTGAACCATCAGAATAGGGCAAGACATACATTTAGACTCATATAGGGACATTTGATTCTCACACAACGTTGTGCTATTAATCACAGAATGCGGGACAGTAAAATGACGATCGTATGAGGTTAAGATCAAATAACAGATTACAAAAACTTCTCAGGTATTGTTATAAAAAGTTAATGGTATCGAATATTTAAACAAACGAATATTTACTAATCAATCACGCAAGCTTAACCCGCAAAAGGAGATATTTGATTTTCTTGTTCACGTTTAGAACCAGGACTGTTGAGTTTTCGAAGTCTGCATACAATGACACTCGTTGTACCATCATCTTACTTGAACGGAATTAGTTTAAATCTTCGGGTAAGCGACAAAATAGAAATAACGTTACCAAAACTTAATGATAAAATAACTAATTACATTGTCCTGTACTTGTAGATCGACTGCGTTTGCCTAGCTGTAGCCATACGATGATTTTTTCAGTCATGTCGATGCAACGTGCGCAGATATGAAATTCGTAAAGCCCTAAATACCAAGTAACTTCTCCGAACAGAGGGATCTCAGCTACGATGGATGATGGTTTGGCTACGTGACCAGAATGTCCCAGGAAACAACGACGAGGCACATTCTACAGGTAAACTCAAGGGAAATCGGCCCAGAGGGGAAAAAGGACCAGGTGACCTGATTATATCTCCGAACTCGCTTAGTCCAGTCTTGGTGTGGAACTAGCAATACAATCAGAGATTGATGAAAACCGTTAGGTATTTCGAATCACCCTAGGGCTGCTGCCCCAAGGACCTTCCCCAGAGGAAAAGTGGATAAGGAAATGGATGAATGCTCTTTTAAATTGTTTGTATCAATTACCTGAATAAATTGAAGGCTCTTTAACTGTCCTTGGAGGGAAGGGCAGTGGCGTAGATGGTCGAGAATGCTGTTGTGTCGGGCTTGATTCTGCGCTTGACAGCTGGGACGTTGATATTTTGAAACGCGCGCCGTATTCCGATGAAGCCACTCGTACCACCTATGTGAAAACCAAAATGTTTTCTCATTAAAAGATTTCTGCTGGTTTCACACTGCTTAGCAGAGTGCGTCGCAAAAAGGAAGTGTTTCCAAGCATTAGACAAGTTAGTTTTTGTTTCAATTGAAAATTTTGAAACTTTTCGGGAGACATAGAGGCATTCACTGCAATTTACCAAAATTCGCTTTTGACGCAGAGTAACTCGTTTCGTGAGCAAAATACAAAGTCGCACCTCGTTAAACGAAATACTTTTGCTTGCCCCTGTTCTCGGGGGTGATCCTGGCACCCTCAAAATAGATCCAGTGGACGACCTGGACAGTAGAGCACGCTCGCCTGAACGAGCGCTGACATTAGCTTTTTCAACATCATGACTGAGCGAAAATGGATTTGATCGAGTAATGTAGCTCCACAGCACACCCTTGTGGTTTTGTTCTGCTGGGTCAGTAACGGGTATATTGCGGCGCCATGTGGTCGGAAAATCCTTGTAGCCCTCCAGTTGTCTGCAACATGATAAAAGTTTGACGGCAGCTGTGCAACTATGCGTTCTAATGCGATGCTTCAAAGAGCATCCTGCATAATTTGTGAATTACAGTAATGTCCATTTGCTGACTACTGTATGCGAGACAGCAAAAAAGCTTGAATGACATACGTTAATAAAAAGGTTCAACAAATTAAACAAGAAAGGTTAGCGAAACTGAACATCTTTTTCAATGGCAAACAAGAAAGGTTAGCGAAACAACATTTTTTCAATAACGTTTCTGCATATGCCAGTGTGTTCTAAAGAAATTCTGCGTGCACATAAAGCTATACACGCATTGGTCATCGGAAGTGGGGCGGATGTGGGGTCAAGGCCCCGGACTAGATTTTGAAATTTGATGTTTTCCTGCTCATTTTTAGTAGAAAATATTTTCCTTTTAGTTTCAAGTTGGTAAAATGAAACTTCAACTCTGATGCCCCAATGCAAAATTCTTTTGGTCACCACCCGGAGAAATCCACTATCCCCCCATGGAAAAAATCCTTCCGACGCCCACGTGTTCCCATTTCCATTATTTTACATGATGCGCGGCAGTAACTGGTCAGTGCTACAGATCGCATCATGGCAAACGAAACTCTCTTCGTGGGTTTAGGTTACCTGTCATGCAAATCCGACAGCGTTCCACGATCACTGATTTTTTCGGTGGTGAACTTCAATCCGGTGTCATAGCGTTTTAGAAAATCATGACTAGAGGTGTATAACTCCTCAAGTCTTGACATATCTTTCGTAACCTGTGAAGCAAATGGCAGTGGATGGTTTGATAGCTTCTGGTCAAAATCTGGGCGGTGGTATTCATGAGCAACCGAACTATAACAGTTTAGTGCCCTTCTTGGATGAAACAACGTTTTGAGTAACAATCAATTAATTAACAAGTTACTCACAAGCGGAAAACTTCAGACCAGTTTCAGTAATTTCAAAAACAAATAAACAAATATGTGGTTGACGTTATAGGTAATGACATTCTTTCCCAACCACTAATTCTTTTATTATATTGCATTCAAGTTTAGCAGCCAGAATAAACATTACAAATATAGAGGAACATCACCAAAAAATACCGTGGGGCTGGGACACCGAAAAACCCGAAAGTTATCTTGCCAAGGTGTCCCTAAAGTTGTGTGAAGTACTTCAGTGGCCGTTACGACTATATAACCGATAGTATGTGACTGCTATTTAATCAAATATTCAAAACAAAGGAAAGGAAAAAAGAGTAAAAAGAGTAATCGATATACAAAGCAACAGTAAACTGCAACAGCAAATTCAATATCATATAAAGTTAATTTGCTGGAAGACATGGTACAGACCAGAGACATTGTAGCACAGGTAATATTTGGGCACCGATAGTGAGAAAAAACAAATTTTAGCAAGAAAACACGAAAGAAAAATAACGAGTAAATCATTTGAAATAAGACAAGTATCAGGTCTATTACGAAAAGTAAAGCTTGTTATGTACCATAGAGCGCTAATCTGATCAAACTGAAAAGCTTCAATTACTTTTCAAGGAAAAAAAAAATGCTCTACGTTTAAGGGAATGATTAATCTGCTTCACATCTTCTTTCAGTAAAGCTGAGTGCGGTACTTGGTGAGTTAGTATCAGGACATAAACTGCTGTCGCGCAGTTGGCTATGCTCATGCAGTTAGTTTGTCGCATTTCCTTCAATGGTAATGAAGTAAATAATAAAGCTTTAAACTATTATAATCAAAATCATTGCAAACAATTTAGAATCTGTGCAGAAAAGCCACCACCACACACATGTTCTATTTGTTGTCGAGGAAATGCAAAACTGGGTGTGGGGTGAAGAACAGACCTTTCTTACCTGTTCACCGTGCTGGTCCAAGGCTTTAGGCTGCAGCCTCAACCCCATTTGCTCGACTTTGTTTTTCAATGCGTGTAGATCTAAACTTGATCTGTACTGCAGCTCCAGCATTTCTTTTTCTGTTTCCCGTTCAATTTCCTTCATGAGTATTTCACATTTTGAGAGATCGGTAGAGGTTTTCAGTGCAAGCACAAGAAATTTCTTAGAATTAAGCCAACTGGTGAATCCTTGCATTTTAGTGTGTTTTGCGGTAGTAGAGGGCACGTTTATGCAGTACACACGTTACGTTTGCGCCCGCAATAATTGAGTTGAAAAAGCCTCTTCTGTTTGAGCGTAACTTACTTTGAACTTTTCATCTCTTTCCTGTTGGTAATCTTTCAGATAGTACTTTGGTTCTTCTGGCAAACTGACCAGGTCTTCTACAGTTTTTGGCAATATGTCGTACTCGCCTGAAGTTCTTGGATCTAATTCGGCAGATTTCTTTTCTTCAACGGTGGTTAAGCCTTTGAAAACGCATAAGGTTAACTAAATCATTTTTCAGTGTGTATACAAGAGATGTTTTGCAGAAAAAAATCCAAACTGCAGCAATGTTGAACAATTTCAATAACATCGTAACCATATCCTTCGCATCATTATTTCTTGGGTGGTCCTGTTTTATCTAAGCGAGTAATCGAAAGTGAGTTTTAATATGTTTCAAGCCACGCACACAGTAGGTTGCTTTAACACTTCTCACTATTTCATAAAATTTTTAATGTGCAACAACGTTTGAAAGTAGAAAGGTATAGATGCAACTTATTTTTAAAACACAAAACCTCTTTTCAACTCTGGTAATGGCGCATTATTGCTTGCATTCATGCAAAGAATTTCAAAGACTCAAACGCATCCATCAGCAAACGCGGAGCGTGAAAACGTACTACTGGGGCATTCGAAGTAAATTACATGCTAAAATCAGCGCTATTAATTCCGAAAAAAACTTTATAATTTTAGTTTCTCTAAATTCAAGACTTTCCAATTGCATACTTAAAGTTTAATAATTCCAAAGCACCGTGAAGTTTGGCAAAGATTGGTTGAGTTTTAAAATTGTTTGTTTGCTGCCTTCTTACAAAGAACGGCAAGTTGTTTTCGCACAAAAGTAAAAAGCTTCGCTTAATTTACCATGTTTCGGATGACTTGTCGATTGTACTTTCCTCCATATTTCTTCTTCATCTTCATCATCACTGCTTCTACGAACAGCCCCGTTTCCTGAATTTCGTTGACCGTCGCCGATCTTTCCGTCAATAAAACATTGTTATTAATGAAGAATACAATTTTTTTCGTCTTCCTTTGATGTGTTTAGCATCATTAAACCAGTAGATGTTTGTTAAATCGTTTCGTTAGCTAATGCTCTACCTGCAGAGTAAAATATTCCTTGAGTGTAGGAATTCCCGTTGTCATTTCCGACACACGAAATGACATGTGTCCGAAAATGACAACACGAATTCCTACGCTCTGTTTTGAAATACCATGAAGTTCCATGCAACATGTTTGCAAAGCAAACGCATTTCAAATTCTGAAACCTGTCTCACTTTCGACAGCGTAGAGGTAGGTTCAGACGATGGTCGTTTGGCTTTGTACCACTCGTCTTTGCGTCTCAGAGGACGAGGTGTTCCTGGAAATGAGTTATACTCGCGCGAATCCATAACGTCCGGTGCATCGGATCTTGGTTCTTCCTCCGGATACCGAATATCCGCTGACAAGTGCCGTCGTCCTTGGTAAAGCCTTGCGTACCTTCCTTCTACTGGACGCGGTGGGATGAAAGAGGGCGAAGTAGTAGGCCTCTGCCATGGCAAAAGTATGTTGATAAAAATGCTCTTGAGTGAAAGGGTGAGGTTTGCAATAAACTTTTTAGAAATTTTGCACTACTTAACCTGTTATAGAAGTTATACGGAAAGAACTCAATTTGATGCGAGTGGTTTGCCTGCAGTAAAATGATTATCTGAGTTCATTCCTACCATTTCATCGTTTCTTGTATCTCTCCCGCTCGTTATCTCATCCACCATCTTTTTGTGGTAATCGTCGATGCGAAGTGCGTTTGAAGGCCCGCAACCTGAAAACAATTCAAACCAATCAATATTGTCAACAGCTCGTAGTAATTGTCAAATTCTAACTTGCTTCACAGAAAGGGAAATAAAAAATGATTCTGGGGATACTGCACACTGAAGGTTTCCATTCAACAAAATTGGCAAAATGTACATGACTTCTTGTTCACCTGTATAGCTATAATCGTAAGTCGTTTTCCATTGGTCCCTCTCAACGTTTCTCAAGGCATTAACAGTTCGTAGCTCTATGCGTTGGTCTTCGTTACGTAGCCGAAGATTCGGACGAATCTGAAAAAACGTATGTTAAATCTTTGCCTTCTTTAGTCTAACACCACCCATTTACAAAGGCCACAATAAGCGAAAAGTGAAACGAGTTCAAAACGAAAGCAAGTTGTACTCTGAAATTAGTAGAAGGCATGTCATAACGGTTTAAAAAACGCAGAGTTTACTACGTTGTATTGCTTTAAAGATTGGAATACACAACGATAACTTCCCAACCTATAAGAAAATGTTTCCTCTAAGAAAAATGCTTGCGCTTCTAACAAACACATTTGTAGCCATTAGTAGCTTTGATGTGAGTGTTTTTGGTTCTAACCAAGGTACTAGGGCGGCGCAATGCATTATTATGATGAAGCATCTTCAGCCTTTGAAAACGATACATACCGTATGGTAAAATGATCGATTGATTCAGCATACATGGTGTCGACTGAGTACTGCCACCATCTCGTCAAAAAGTTTAAACGGATCACACTGGCGGTTTTGAGAAGTGCGCTTGAATATCGCGAAGTTCGACAGAAGTAACAACCAATGCAATTTTTTCTGCAACACAATTCGAGCTCACGAGTTTGGGCGCTGTGGGGTAATACGGTTGTCTTCCTCCCTCTGGCGATTTCATGAGCTGGTAAAAGTCGTCTTCACCTGGCCACGTGAGGGCATCTTTTTCACTTTCAGGTGGATTATCTTGTAGTTCTCTTCTGTACGGCGATCCTAAATTAAAATATAGCACAAAATAGAAAAAAATAATGCAAACTAAGTGGTTTGCTGATGGAAGGATTTGCAACTGATTTTGATATCTCCGTTGCCAAGATGTTTAGAACAACAAACAAAGTGATAAAAATTTAACAAACGATTTTGCAATACTTCTCAGTGCAAAATTATCATCATTCGGTAATGAGGCGTGGTGCAAACGTGCAAAATCTCAATGTTTATAGTTTTAAAAATATGTAAAACGTTTTGCAAACATAAAAACGTTCACACACTTTTGGGATAAAAAGTTTTGCATTTTCTCTGAAAAAGTTGATTCAAATTCACCTTCTGGTTAGGCAAGCTTGCCACCACCAACTGCGTCACTGATGGCAGATTAGTCATATACCGTAATAATACCAGTTTAGCTTTACAGTGTCCTGCCCCACAGCGCCGGTACTGAGTAAAATGTATTGCAGGCACCGACGTTACCATTAGGCAAACTAGGTGGCTGCAGCGCCCTGGGCAGCCGCCTAGTTTGCCTAATGGTAACGCCGGTGCCTGCAATACATTTTACTTCAAATTACCGTATAACCGCATTACCCATATCACATTTTATACCCAGAGCAAAAGACTTTTACTAACTATTATGCCCTGTTCCCTTTGCAAAAGAAGCAGTTTCGCCCTTGGGAGATCTGCAGCCTAGATGACCTTTGGTCCTTCGCAGCCTCCCACTCCCTCATGCATTTTATATATCGATGTACTTGGAAGTCATCGCAGTACTACATTATAATAAGCATGATGACGTTATTCATGCGTATGTCTCAAAAGCTTGTTTCATCAAAGTAAATGTATTTGCGCCATCAAGCATATACTCTCTGCTACCGCCACGTATGCATCCTCGTCTTCCTTCATGTATTTGCGTATTCCATGTTACTGCGATGCTTAAATTCAAGTGCCTTGCGTGTGGGAGTGAAGACGTTACTCAATACAATACAAAGTACTGAGTACACCTACTATTCCTTATAAAAACATGTAGTTATTGCAACAAACCTGGTGATGCAGGTAAATATTTTTTGCTGCGTCATGCAGCGGATATGACGTTATCTCCAGCATTGCTGCATGCTCCTAAAACAGTGGTTCCCAAACTTTTTATGCTCGACCCAAATCTGAGTTTAATGAACATTTCATGACCCAAGCCTAAAACATCGAAAAAATGTATTTTACGTGCTTAGGAAGGCAAAATGTTTCAAACTATTCTAGTACTACGTAGCTAAACTTTCATACTATCAACACTTTCTATCAACCACGATACTCCACTGACCTATTTACTGAATCATTGAGCTCCAAAATGCTTCTGTAATCAACGAATCTTTACTTAGCAGCAAGTTGGCTAGTTACAGCTAGTACCTGCGCTGCCATCAAAACTCTCCGAAAACCACTTATGATGCAAGAATCCGGTTTTAATAAAACGAAGCCAAATGAAATGCGCCTGATGCAGTAATTCAGTCTATGAAGGAATTGAAAGAACTTGAAAAATGAAAAGAAAAAGTTCGGTGTGACAGATTTCAATCACCTTGGCACGACCGATATTTCGACCCTTCGCGACCCATACTTTGGGAACCGCTTTCCTAAAAGGTAACGTCGCGTCTACTCACCTCTTGCTTTGTTTATTATAGCAACTTTGTTGCTGTTAGCAGGTGTACTGGCATGCAAAGGATGGGGACTTCTTGAAAGATCTCCAGATTCTGGATCATCTGGAGTGTTGAATTTTGGAAACAGTGCCAACCTCGTCGTATGAGAAGCGTAAGGGTGTTCGGCTGGATATGGAAGGTTGATCTGCCTCTTGCTGCAAACGAATATTGCGCAGTGAATACATTTGATAGAAGTAGTGTTACGGCTCTGCCAGATTAATGATTTCGTTCGGTAATAGTTTCATGCCTCTTCGAATACTCATCTTGAAAAGAAATTAACCCCGAAGTAATTTTGCTTAGTTTTCCCAACTAGGTGAAAAGCACTGCAGGAAGCAAATTTTTTTGAAGAAACACTGCGTCATACTCTTATTCACAATTCAACAAAATACGTGGTTTATTTTTTAGGCAACGATTCAGGCGATTGCTAACAACGACTGATCTAACCACACCGCGTTTCGTAATAGGTGCAAACAAATTGCAAACTTTCACAATTTTTCTTTTAATTCAAAGCTTACTTCATTTCTTTGTCAGGCGATGGAGGGAGGACTTGATCGCTTGTACGCACATGACTTTTTCGAAGCTTTGTGGTATCATAATACTGAGGAATGGCGTGGTCGCGGGAGTCCTCCATACCGCTGCCATAATGTCTGTGGCCCTGATAAATATTTTCAGCTGAAGCAAACCATTTATTTTTGTAGTTAAAACGCTCTGATCCAGCAATTAATGCAGAAGATTTTCACCTTTATAAAAAATGACAAAAGCTTTTGCCGACCAGGGAATCTCAGAACAGTCGTTGGTGATTGAAAAAATTAAACCTTTCTCATTTTTTCTTCCTCTTAGGATTGCTTATCATTAACTCAGTTTAGTGCCAACTTCGCGCTAATAAAAAATGTAAAAAATCGCGCACATTGGTTGGGAGAAAGTTTCAACCTGACATCTCCCACCAATTAAGTTTCACCTGAGCAGCTTTTCAATTTTTAAACAGATCAAAGTTTTGAGAAAGGTACGATTACCAAATCGTTGAGGTACGATACATTTACCAGCTTTTTTCTACTACCGCAAGTTAAGCGTTGCATCATCAAGCGCTTCGTTGCTATTTTTGTTCTGTGGCATGGCTTCTTGAAATCAAATGATTTTTCCTCAAAGCGTTTCATAAATTGCAGTTTCTTCACGTCCACTTTACTTTCTCCCAAGGATACTTTAATCGCTTGCTTCTCACACGCGGGCCTCACCTTATAATTAACATGCAGTAAACGCCAGCTTTCGGGTGATATTACTTTCGTTTACTTGTGTTTGGTGCGCAGGTAATAAGAAAAAGTTGATTTTAAATTTTGCGTCTTGAAGCAGTTCATTTCAAGTATGCCCAAATAGCAGAATGTTCATGAGCTAATCCACGGTTTGCATGCTGTTTGATCTATACAATATTCACAATGCATTGGAGAGTAACTGTCCATTTTTGGTGAGATGTTGAGTTATTGAAACACCTTACCGCCTGATTGTATATTAATTTTGGTGTCGCCAATGCTTTGAAAAGGTTCAACTAAAATAATTCATTCATTCATTTTGCCGTTGAACAAAAGTAGTTCATTCATTCAATTTCACACCCACGTTTAATTCCCCAAAAAATAAAATCCTTTGATCTAAACAAGGTTGCCATGCTAAAAACGCTGCAGTTAGCCAGACTGCAATATTTTTCTGCTGGAGGCAACCACAATGTATTGATTTTTAGAAAGAGACAAGAATTGTGTATCTGCGAGAGCAGATGAGAAAATTCATCTTCGTTTTGTTTCACTTACAGTATATCAGTGCTTTTTGCTTAGTTGTTTGTAATACAACTTCCACCTCTTCCTACAGCTCCCTCATCACTGACCAAGAAGGGCGCCTCTGGTCCTGTTATGTTTCTAATGTGATGTAATAAACGTTTACAATGACGCACTTGAAACAGTTCAAGGCAAAAAAATTCTCACTGAGTTTGCTAAACTTTTATCTGGTAATATGCTGTGGAAAATAACGACCCACGCTGATGCGCTACTTCAGGAATTAGCAAATAGTTACAAGATCTGTTTGTTTGCTTGAGGATGAACGCATGTTTGCACAGTGACGGAGGAGACCAAGCTCCTTGAGAAAAACGATTGATCAGCATCGAATTTAAACATATTGACAACAAAGTGCGTGTTACTATGTGCAGAGGACTCAACAAGAGCATCCTTTTAAAGAAACTTTAATTGTTTAAGCTCACAGCAAATCGCCTTTACGGTACAATGAAGATGAACGCATTGAATTTGCTTTTGTCTTTTGAAACGGTTAAGTCTTTCAGTTAAGAACGCTGGGCTTGCATTCAATAGCAAGCGATGAATACTGCATATCCGAGCTTTAGTCCTTTCTGCTTATCAAAAAATCCTGTAAATGAGAAAACGAAGCGAAGTACCTAAATATGAAACTTTCGGCTGTTAATCAGCTCTATTCTTTATTTTTCATAAGTCAGTACCGAACACGGATGTGCAACTGCGCAGGAAAACAATCTTTTAAACGAAAGGAAATGCTAATGCGAAAATTTGCTCTTCTTACTTTTTGTACTACTTCAGGTGGGTAACCTTTGGGTTTCACAAATTCTGCTGGGAGCTGCACTTTCTGAAGTCCGCCATATTCTCGCAACCTACCCCAAGGCAGGCGAGGTTCCTTCTCCAAAGTAGAGCGGTATTCTTCGAATCTGGGAATATTTTAGTGCAAAGTTTTACGATCAGGATTTTTCGTGATCTACTTAGAACATTACAGAAACCAAGTTTTTGTCTGACTTTGGGTACAAAACAATCTTGCCACTGAGCAACAAATGAGGAAGGCAGTGAATAAGTAACTACTGGCTGATGAATATTTTCCATGGCTGCAATAATCCGCAAAGCACATCCATTTAAGGCATAAGACAGCGTTTTGAATTATGCGATTTAGCTTTAGTGAACTTACCTGCTTGGACTAACCGTTACACGTTCAAGTTGAAGAGGTGTGAATAGTTCGTTGGATGCGAGGTTCTGCGACAAGTGATCAGTTCCCAGAGTATGGCGATAGAAGTGGTTTAGTGGCAATGAAGCTTGAACAGCAGCCATTTCTAAACCTAAGTTCCTGCCGCTACAAACCTGTTAAAATACATTTGATCAGGCGAATTGCACTTTCTGGAAAAATTTCTGTAAAGCCAGCGAAGATAAAAAGTTATAAATAAGAGAAAAGTGCGATGTAGATGATTTCACGCCAGAAAGTCAAGTGGCATGCACGAAGATCAAAAGTATATGTGCACGTTGGTCTTCTAGGTGTTCAGAAAAACTCCACGTGATCATGGTCCGCCACGGAAAGGAAGCATGCTAGTGATGCTGTACGGTGATGTGACCTTAACGTAATGCTAATCTACCTTTTGTGTAGAATCCTGGCACCGTATGTCACCGTTATAACATAACAAATTGGTGCAATGCAGGTCCATCGAAATAACTGAAGCTTGGAAAATTCAATGGTGAAGGTAAATAATTTTGCTTACTGCAGTGTAAGCATATAATTAAGCATAGATGTGATTTCCTACACTATTCTTCGTGTTTTTGATCCAAAATTCGTTTAAATGGCTTTGCTGCTTAAAATCACTGAATGTAGTTTAGCATTTTCACATGAGGTTTCACCATTTAATTAAAATATTGAATGAATACGCAAGAAAAACGTGTAAATTAAATAAGAAATTGACAAAATGTCAAGGAGACAAGTTACATTTTAGTGAGAAATCTTGACATGTAACTGGATGAGTATTTTATCTCTCACAGTCCACGTGATAGGTCCTTTTAAATCTAACTCATTTTCACAACAAAATTATTTGTGTGGCGAAACACACACTTTGCATTAATTTCATGTACCATACCCATTGCGACTATTGTTTAGAGGTGTGATTATCTTTTGAGCGTAAATAATAGTTCGCACGTTTTCGATAAGGTATGCCTTCACTTCAATTAAGGATTTAGGTCTCCACTGTAAGAATCGATATTCTGATGTCGTATCTGCAACAAAAACGAATTTCACAAAACGGTTCCCGGGTCAAAAGTAATCCCAATGCGAGTAACACACCAGGTAACCTTGGGTCTTTCGGGCATTAAGAAATTCATTTATTTATGTTACAACAAGGACCTTTTGAGAAACGTCATATTCGATTTGTCTCCGAAATGTGTGAAATATCATAAAATAACAAGTTTCTAACTTTTTCCCAAGTACATGACATTGTAAGTAAAACCTTGGGTTTGTAGATACTCAGCGTTACACAAAGATAAGTGTATTGCTATTCTTTATCGTTTTTCATGTTTCCGAAAGTTTAGGCCTGTAAGCACAGGCCTAAATTTTCTCAACAGAGTACCGGGCTAAATTTTCTCAACAGATGACAGCATAAACGAACATTACAACGTAAACATAAGCTTTAATGGAATACCTACCAAGATCAACGCATCTTGTAGAGACATAATGTCAACACGTATTTATGTCGACACTGATTTGAAATACCGAAAATGCTCTAAAAGTATATTTGCAACGCAGTTTAAAGAGTTAAAGTATCTCAGCAAAATTTCGCATTCCCTGTTTTGCGAATATGCCTGCTAAAAATCAATTAATTTCTGGACTGGAGTATTGTCTGGCAAAGGAAGTGACCAAAATTTTTAATTTTGTGTAAACACGCGGCATTCGTGACGCTGCGAATTGCTTGCTGGCAAAAACGCCATATTTAAGTGTTTCTAAAGTTAGCCTCAGAACTTGCTTCCAAACTGGATGCTTCCAGCAGTTTTCGTTTTCCTTGCCTGAACAAAGACCTGTCACCATTGCTTGTTTTCTGATCAAGGACATTGCTTGTTATAGCGTTGACTTCTGGTACCAGGTGCGAACTCATATATGATCTTTAGTTCAAGATTGAACTCTCTCTCGCAACGGACCGCAAACCAGCAAACCATCGGAAGAAGGTCCATAAACAGCTTTCAGACAAACCTGCGGCAATGCTAATGGGTGGGGCTCGTTGAAAATCATTATTTAATCTCAACGCGAAGCCACTGGACTCAAACGTTCAAGTGCTCACTGCACAATCATGAGCTCATAGTTTTTGCATCGTGTGATAAATTTCGTTCTTGTGGAACCGGAAACACAGCGTCGCTAACGGACTTTCTGCGTTGAAATATCTATAATAATACAGTTTTTCGGTTTCTAGAGAAGATTTAATTTGGAAAGAGAAAAAACAATTAACATTGCATAAAATAAAATTTGACGTGCAATCCTTTTTGTAAGGTAAAGGAACAATTATGGAAGAACAGCAGAAACATGAACACAAAGAAAGGATATCGTTAAGAAGTAGCTATCTACATGATACAATGATACCAATGTGCATGTAATGAATGATGGGTTGAGTTGCTTCTATCAAATATTTGTGGTGTCAGGCCCAAGTTGTCGTTTGCGATACATTGACATAAAGCTTTGTTTGCTCATTCAGCTAAAGATGCAACACAAGGCTGTGAAGATTTTCGTGCTTATCAGCCTCTGCCTGCAGAGGCAGGTTCCGAAACAGGCGGTAATTGCGGATCAGTAATTCATCCGTCATCTTAATGTGGATGAATCTGTGGTGCGTGTCGCAAATTTCAAAACATTCCACTGCCTTGTTCTATGTTTCTTTGCAAATAAACACAACTGAAAACAATAAACATTGCATTTTGTATGAAACACGACTTTATCGAGCAAAAATGAACGACGCAGACCTTGATGTGGTTATGGACACGTGAACTTACGGTTCTCTGAAAAATGAATGCTTCAAATTGTCTAACCCGCTGGTGTAAATTTGTAAGCATTGCAAGCTTTTGCAATCTTTGAGAAAATTTGAGCCGCTTCGTAGATACTGATACGAGAAATAATATCACAGTCAAGAGCCCAGTGTTTCCTCTAAGGTGCGCAATTGCGCAGTAATATCTCATTCTCCGCGCACTTCCAACATGCTAAATAAATACGGTGTATATATATACATATCGCATAACCCTTTCAACGCAGGAAACGCATTACTGCTTGTGTGTCTGCATGGTTGCGCAGTTGCATGCGCGTTTGCGCAACAAACATTTGCACAGTGCAGAATTTTCTTAGAGGGAACACCGGTCAAGACTGTACGACAATGTGGCACGTATGAAAACTGCATTGTTCATTATTAAAAATATTTCTATTACATTGAAAGTCACCTAAACTTTCAAGATGAAAATGGGCAAAACAACCAAGATACGTTTGAAAGGTTCGTTTTGATGAAAGTTGGTCTTTATCTGAACCACATAGAGAAACAGACCAGTAGAAACTAAAAAATAGCACTAACAACAGAAATTTATTTTGACAAACACAGTGACAGACATCGGTTGTGCTCCTTAAAAGAGTCGAACCAAGAACCAAGGTGTTTTTGTTCAAACAACATTTCCTCTGCAGTGTCGTCAAACTTTCAACATATTTATACCAGTTCACATGCATTACGGTTCAATCAAAATTTTCAAAGATACTGCTTTTTCGCCATCTGCCAAATCATTCGCTTTACGTTTATATTAGTGCTTTTATCGTTGTCTTCAGCCGGTTCTTTGTTTCCATGATTTAGTACCACTGTTTTTGACTGAATGCCTCCCAAAAGTGCCGTATCAGCCCAACTCTGTCCCCCAAAAAATCTTTACAAGGGCCCCCCTAATGGTGATTAATAACAAAACGTTTATTACGTTATGCTACATCTCGAGGCCGAATGGCCTTCAAAACAAACTATTCTAATTGCGGAAACAATTTTGGCAGAACCAGGCCCGTGCCCAGGTTTTAAGGTTTCAAGGGGCAAAATACATTTTTATGGGAGAAAGATTTTAGTATTTACCGTACGTTTGAAACAAATTTTTCAGAGCACAAACAAATTTGGGAGGCACAAAAAGGATTTGGGTGTAACTGCCCCCGAATGCCCCATCGTGTCTACGGGCCTGGGCAGAACCGTTGCCAGAAAGTTTTCCATTGGGGGTCTTCATGTTTGTACAGGGGGGTTAGACATTCTGAAAATTTATTTTTAATTCACAGCATGAACAGCATTTGCAGATTGTACAAATTAATCATAAATATTTTCCCGCAAATTCGCATAATATGCTGGTAGTTTCCAACGAAAATTTTTTGAACTAGCTTAACAAAAGGAATTGGGTCGTAAATCTTTGTCATTTAATTGAGGCCGATTATTTAGAGATGTTGTATGAAATGAAAATGAGAGAAAAATTTGCAGGAAAACAGAATCAATCCTGCTATCAGTTATCAAAAACATTATTGCCGAAGGAGCAAACATGAGGCCTGTCAAAGCATGTGCGCCGCGATGAACGTTTTCTTTCATTAGCGCAAGTTGATGAACTTTACCATGAGCAGCGAAATATGCTTATAAAGCGTGCGCATTGGGCTTTTTACTGGCCGAAATACGCATGCGTAAACCTTGCTGATGTCTGGACTGTTAATCTCCTGGTGCATGGCACATGTTTAGGCTAATAAAATTTTGTACCTCAAATCGACCATAAATGTTAACAAATATAGACTAAGGCCGACGTGGACGAAACGGTTAACATCCATAATCTCTGACTGCACTACTCTGTTTTGGGACACCCCCAAAAATAGACTCTTCTAACTACACAATTAACTCCATCTGGATGTCTGAACAGCGGGCAGCGAAAGTGTGTAACTTTGGTCGTATGCACCAAAGGTATCTTGCTGCTATGCAGTACAAAATAACAGAAGACTGCCTGGGCTAGACACAGTAGCCTACGTTATTTTACATTGTAAAATTTACAACAATCACTACACAAAATACGTTGATCAAGTGGAAATCTGACTTCTGGATGTACGCAACTAGGCATGTAGGCAGGGTCGGATAAATGAACGTGAGGCTCATCAGTGCAAAGTCGTGACCGCGAGGCCCCCGACACGTAACACAAGTGCGCAGTTCGCTCCTTTGCCTGCGGAGGCAGGTTGCGAAACTTGCTAGCGGAATGTTGTACTCTTGGTCTTTATTGCGTAACAATAACACAGCAATTTACCTTCAAATGTTCACTTCAAGTTATGGGAGTAGGCGTTTTGGCGCATGGGACCGCAGGTCTCCCACTGAGGGTTTTTTCCACCCATATCTGCTTTTTAGTCGACCTGTGTGTCTAGGTTATTATGAAAAATCGCGTGATATCTGCGTTTTTTGAAGTGATAAACCCATCAACAACTTCAATGTGTCCAGTGTTATATTGGAGTGTTTACATGCGCACATCAGGTGAGAAAGTACGCATATCGGATGAAGCAGAACGTGTTCAATCGGTTTCATATTCTCATATAAGATCATTGTCAGGGTTATATACTGTGGTGTGTTTAAGGAAAGGCAAGCGAGGCACTTGCCTCGGGCCCCGTTTGCAACTGTAATGTGTAAAGTAGCCTACCTTGCTTTCAGAGGGGCCCAAAAGCAATTGCAATGTATAAGTGGGCTACTTTGCTTTCAAAGAGGCCCCCAACAGCAGCTGTAACGTGTAAATGCCTTGCTTTCAAAGGGGCCCAAAGAAAATGTAATGCACTTTTTTTTCAAAGGGCCACATAAATTCACTTATTTCTAATGCTTCATATTTCAATTTGGGAGATTGAAACTTTCTATGGGGTGCTAAGTGGTGACGGGACTGCAATTTTGGGTCCCCTGTGACAGCGTGCCCCCCCCAATTGGGGGTTACAGAGTGCGGTTGATACGGCTCTGCCTCCAAATGTAGTGCAAATTACCTTACGCAGTTGGCTTGGCAAGCCACAAAATTGTTTGTTGTCTTGTTGAGTAGTAGACTGCTGAATGTTTTTATGTGAAATCACTGAAAATGTTCAACTGAATTTCTGTAATGCTGTTGAGACATAAAGTGCTGTTTCACTGGTTTTAGAGAATTATTTTCTCATTGTCAATGGTGTTGTACGACAAAATTTTGCTTTTCGAACACGAAAAGCAAATTCCAGTCGCAATTTCAGCAATTTTTGCAATTCTTACAGGGAATTTTTGGTGAAATTCGAACATACGTTCTTCACCAGAAACCAAAAAGATGTAATTATTTGGCATGCACTCCTGCACTGAATAGCAAAAAAATCATTTACTAATGTATAAACTTACTACAAACGTCACGATGCATTTCTGCTCATTTTAAGACAATATTTGTATTGCCGTGGTTAAGCAGTCCTGATACAATAATCTGCTTGAACGTTTTTTTCCATACGTCAGCACGGTATTGGTAGATTCTATCTTTTGATCAAAGTAACTCTTGCTACTTTCCATCTTGATTAGCACGATTTCAGGCTTTTCTTACTGTGATCACTTTTCTTATTTTCATATTCAATACGCTCTTATCCGCAGGGTTTTGATTTTATCTGAAACCGAACTGCCTTTCATCCGGCTGGCTATCATGCAACGGGCTATTTTGATCTATATATCCAACTGACATTCTGCAAACGTCTTTCGCCCCTTTTCGGCTTCATCTGAGTAAACTTGCTACTTAAAATGTGTATTCTCGGGCGAAATCCTAAATTGAATGTATGACCTTGAACTTCTACTCCTAATCGTCTATAATGTCATGCAGTTTAGAACGCTGGATGGCCTAAATCGGTTTAAACAGTCTGCGTACCTTACATTTCATTCTAGTAGCTACTTCAGTCTGTCGCCACTACAAAAGAGGACCTCTTCGCCAAGATTCGAGTTACTTAGCGTGCGTGGATGTTGTTGATTTTAAGCCGGTCGAGAAGGCCGTAAAATCCGTTTAAATGGCCCGAACAATACGCCGTTCGTTTACACAAAAGACCGTCGATGAAAAAGTGGAACAGAAAGCTTGGTGTACAATACAGCCTGCTCGGCTTACAAACCGTCAGCGACGTCGCGTTAAGACTGATTGCAGCCTTCTCACAATTAGTTTGCTCAGTAGCAATTGTATCGTAGTGCCGAACATACTGATGGGACTTTGAAAGAGCATATGCGTATTGTTAAGACATTAACTCCGCAAAACAGGACAAATATAGCCTTGGTTACTAGTTTTCAAATCTTAACACTGACTGCTACTACGTCTGGAGAATATCGGTATCAAATAGCTATTACTCATTAGGAAAGCAATGTGAATGGCTGCTTGCTGAAAAGTTGTTTGTGTTGAAAGGATGGTTGTGTAACTGGATGTAAATACTCGTTTGCAGCTCTAATTCTAGAACGCGCTGAATATGAAGCTTTTCAGTTGTCTTTCACATTTCTTTAAATATTATGCTGAAATCGCTTCAAAGCTTCAATAATAATTACAGTGGAATTTTACTGCAACAACAATTTATTCGTTCGTTTCTTTCATGCTAAGTCATTGTTTCACCAAATCGCGAGGATTGTATCAGTCGCTCTTATAAATTTTTAAAAACCACTCAGTTTTTTACATCTTTAACAGAACGTCATGTGCTTTTTAGTCAGCCATTCAACCTCCATAGCCAGGGCACATTCTGCACTTTTCTCCTTCAGTGTATAGCAGGGTAAAGCTCATGATCGCGACAACTAAAGCAAACCTACAATTAAACAAAAATAATTTGTTTTTACAGTAAGGCATTCCCTCAACTAAAAATTGATGAAATTAAAATCTCACTATGGTCACTGAGGGTTTCAAACCGATTTTGCTTTTATTGTTTTGGCCCAGTCAATTAATTTATTTTCACAATTTTTTGTGTGTATACATCAACCTCGGCGCATTCACATGAGCAAGTTCTTACTTCCAAGGGCGGATCCCGGATTTTCTGCTGGGCTGGGCTAAGACCGATAATTCTCAACTTCGTCAAGTACCAAAATTTAAATGCGCAGGAACAAACACAGTCGTCGGGGCTAACAGGAACTTTGGGCCCCACGAACTTATCGAAATTTCTCCCTGAAATTCTTTTTTGGCCCCGACTTTGACGAGAAGATGACAGCGTAATGTAGCCATCAATAAATCTTGCCAATGTAGAAAACAAAAAAATAAAAATATTTTCCATAAACTCATGTATAATGTTGTACACGAGATGTATAAAAATTTCGTCTCAGAAATCTGCACCAAATTTTTAACTCAAGTTTTCAAAATTAACATACTCACCTTAATCCACCATGAACTCAAACATTTTAACGATCTCCATCACATCACACTGCTATATATCTGTCAATACTATTGCCTAACCTGCGCTCATTTTCCATGCTAGTTGCTTTGTAGTGGATTTGCTACGACTGCGAAGCGTTGAAATAAAATTTCGTTATTCATTCATTATTTGCTATACCGCCCTAACGAAATAACAATAAAATGGTAAGCCTGAATGTGAATCATCCTCAGGTTCACTTCACATCACAATATTCTGAACTGCATTAGTAAAACTACACTCTTGTGGAAACAAAAGTGAAAGTATAGCCCGTACGAACATTTCTTTGTAAATCTCGTGCAACATAGCAGCATTACACAAACCTCCGTTTGTCTGAAAACAGTCAAGTGAAGCCATTGCAAATGAGTCAGCATTATTACACTTAAACGCTTTCATAGTGTAAATGGTTCGCCTAGCGCTAAGCCGCATTGCATACTGAAACGTGCTTGTTTGCTTTGAAACAAAAAAAACGTCCTATAAAAATATGTGGTAAAATTCAATATGTGGCTACTAGATTGAATATAAAATGATATGCGGCAAGGATAATAGACTTTACATAAAATAATATGTGGTAAGAATAAATGATATGCGTCACGAAAAAGGAAAATGTCTAATAAACACTCAACGGGATGGCGAACAAACGCTTAGAATGGCGGAGAACCCTGCGTGAAGCCAGATAAATGGCTACCCAATCAGCACAATTATCTCTTCCTGCTTTCCTACTTGCCATGAGCGTTTTTTCCGTATGTGATATGTTCATTCGTACAACTTAAGGAATAGTGCATCTTCGTCGACAAGCCTCGAATCATTGCTGCCATCGTCATGGAAACAGTAGTTCAACAGTGGGGACGGAGGCAGTTTATTGCCGCGTTTGGTGCAATTACGAATTTACCTTTGAAATTTATGTTCTACTCGCATCGCTGAGCATGTTAGCACGTTGACGTCAATGTTGGAAATGGCTGTTAAAAGATTCAGCAAAAAACTTACCAAAGCTATTGTAGTTGTCGTGCAAATTCTTTTGATTTTGATTTACTACGTCATTGGGAATTCCCCATGAGTCATGTTTGAAGCGCGAGTCCCCAAAGCCCCCGTTAGAGCCCCCACCTGTTACTTGCGCGGTTTCCTGTAATTGCAAAAAAGATACAAAGAGAGAAAAATGAATGTAAAATTTACACCAAAATTACTTCAGACTTTATAAAAACGAAATGAGCAAGAAACAGCATCGTTACTACGAGTTGATGTTGTCTTGCTAAGATCAACGTGCGACAGAATAAAGATAGCAAAAATGCTTTAAAATTCTGCGATGGACTCCTTGCAATTCCGAACATGTTTTTGTAAAATTAGCAAATTTTCATATTTTAAAATGTCCATATTTTAGAAATTTTGGAAAACACCGGGCTTGAAATTGTGTGCACATTGCTTTTAGAGGAACAGACTTGCTGTACGAAGGTTCCCTGTAGATAGACAAAGTCAGATAAATTATACAGTAAGCATAAAGAAACTGGCTTGCAACGAAGGACTCTCACGTCAGTTACGTAAAGAGTAAAAGTATTTTTATACAAAATTACAAAATGTAAACAATTTTTACACTAGCTTCCGCTTATTGCGTTGGAATTAATCTGCAGCATTAACTTTTGCACATCGCAAAGTTTTGTCCAATTTTTCTGAATGCTTTTTATCCGATTGTACGTTACGCTGTCTATCCTCGCTTTTCCCTCATCATTGCATAAAGTTTATTGCATACAACGTTTTTCGATCAGGCTCCATCTGCTGCGAGTATGCAAGAATTACGTCTGATAGGAACTCCACCTACCTAAAGCAACACAGGTGAGGTTAAGCAATAGCTTGTGATAACAAGTTACAGTACTTTCTGAGGCAATGCCCACTAATATCCAAACGTGCCTGCTGCCTGACCGAAAGAAATTTAAAAGGCGATAGGATTTTATCAGGTACTTAAAAGCTCTGCACCTTCAGAACAAGAACATAATCGTTTTGTCTGACGGACCTTATCTTTGGCATCGGGATCATATTACTCATAACTGTTTACAGTAAAGTTAAATCTGAAAAGGTCGCAAGATTAAATGGCCCGATTTACAATGGCACGAGTTGCACAATGACACATTGCTATTGTCCAGCCATTGTCAGTGGTACAAATTGCTGGCCCCAGCACGTTTCTCTAGCGAGGAATTCGGTTTGAATAGTTTTAAAGGTCAATTAATGTGAGTGAGACACTGAAAACGTCCGTCGCTTGCTGTCCTTTTAAATGCAAGAAAAGAGATTCTCACATACTGCCATTTAAAGGTAGTTCTAATCAAATTTTTCATCCCGTTCAAATGTTTTTTTAATCTTCTCTAAACATTTTGGTTGCAAGATGCTTTAAGCTCTTTTTTTGAAAACAGAATCTGAAACGATTTTACATTTGTTGCCTCAAGCATGGACGTCCATGAAATCGTCTTTTTTTGAATTGGTCCACTGCACGAACGGTTGCCGATCCTTAAGTGCTTTAATGGACTTTTGGCAATGTAACTTGTAGATTTCTGCAGGTGACGAAAATTGGAGATACAGTATTAATGGTTCCGCCACCTTTTAGACAATGACAACTATAAAACAAAATTGTTATTTTTCCCAATGTTTGTAATTATGGACTTGCTTTTGCTCAAATAAATTTGTATAGTTTTTTTCTTCAAAAATGTGCGTGGACCTGAAATGTGTCTTTCACTCTGAAGCAAAAGAGACACATCTCAGTGCTTTTGAAATGTACTACTATTACTGTTACATATCTTACGTCATATGTGTCAAGCTCGACAGGAGCAAACGAACATGAGATTCGAAGGTTAAACATTATTTTGCGAAAAAAATAATTGATGCCGGGTGTGGCAGCGAAAAACTAGATAAAGTGCTTTGGAAAAGAATATACTGTCATAATTCGATTAACTTTTTGTAAAGAAAGTTTTGCAAACCTTCAACCCTTCCGAATTGCAAGGAAATTGTTTTCGACCAGTACATGTCTAATGGATTTTATGATTTTATTTTTTGCTCGTACTTCGTGATTTCAGGTAGTACTTCAAAAGAATTCTGAAATAAGGAATGTTTCAAATGATCTTGGATTGCCAATGACAGGCGGTTGTTTATTTAGCAGGTATTTTGCAATGCACGTACGGTATAAAAACAAAACGTAATTTAAAAAATTCCAACCAAATTGCAATCAAAATCAATCATTTATTTCTAACAGAACTTAGCTTGAGTTTGCCAAGAGAACATTGCACTGTCAAATCTTATACATTACAGCAATAGACACACGTTTTATTGAGCATATGATTTGCATCTTTTACACCAAATCGTTTTTTTTCTAACGAAGTTTCAGTTTATTCCATGCTCACATTTCATCTAAACCAGGTCCAGGTTTTGCTTCTCTCTTGAGTAAAATTGTTATATGTTTGTTTTTTTAGTGTTGGAAACACAGCTTCCATAGCTATGTAGTTCATTTTGAGAAATAACGTCAATAGAGCTTGGGGTAAACTCCCTTGTTTTTGTCGAAAATTTTTGGAGGGACATGCAGCACATCACTAAAGAAAATAAAACTCAAGGTTTGCAGATAACAGGACTGCTGTAAAGTGTTTGGTGAAGACTATTGCAGTTGACAACGATGGATAGTCACGATCACAGAGCTAAGTTGGGCACCTGTCGAAGACATTTGCCCGTGACACATACAGTATTTCTTCCTTGAAAGCTTTGACATGGTGTTTTCTATTCTGTTGTTGAAACCATTCAGTTGCCCACGACTATAACTCCAACATTTCACAAGACAAGTGCTGTAAAAACTGGCTGCAACCAGTTTTATTGCAGCGAACAATACTCTGGAAACAGCAGAGTTTTAATTACTCAGTCAATCAGATTCTCTATGGTTCCGAGTCACTTGCTAACAATCCTTGAACCGATGTGGATTGAAATACAACTTGTGAGCGAAGCGCTACATCCGGTGCCTTGCCGAAATTGTTGTGTATAGTTAGTTATGGTATTTTTGTCTTCCTGTCGCTGTCAACCCACTAAAAAGAAGCAATCATAGATTTTACGAACATTCTAGAAGCCCTCAGAATGTGAAGTGGACACCGCTCACGTAATCGCTTCCTTGCAACGGTCAAGTAACACAGATTTTGCACAAACTGAGACCGAGGTATTTCTGTACATGCGAACCTTCGTTTTGAGGTTACCTTTTCATTGCACATTGTACATGAGTTTATCTCAACAATGAATCAATTTTATTTCACCTGGTAGTTAATGGTAGTTATAAAACCTCACATGCAGGTACATCAGCAAAGAAAATGATCTCGTCTATTTTTGAACAGCATTGTAGCCATGGGCGTCGGAAAGGGGGGCATGGGGGGCCTTAGCCCCCCCTTGGATTTTAAAAATTGCAGCAAAATAAAGTTGTATTTTCAGTTTCGAGGGGTAAAAAACAAATTTCACCATTTTTGCCCCTCCCCTGGTAAACTTTTGGAAAAATACCCTAGTGGCCTCCCCTGGAAAACATCCTTCCGACACCCGTGATTGTAACGATGTTTTGCACATGGTCAGTCAGTTTTCAACAGTCTTTCTGTACCACACTTGAATCAGCGCCTGAATGAGCTTTTCCGTAATCGCACATTCTACAAAACGAAGTCGACTTTTGCACATGGCCCATGCACAAATTCGCAATTGCGTTTATGTCCGGAGAATTCCCGGGTCAATCAATTATCAGTACATTCTTCTCTGCCATGAAATATTTCACAAACTTCGATGTGTGATGGGGGAAAAATCTAACTGAAAGTCCAGGAACTGTCAGAATATCTCTTTTCCAGCTCTGGAACAACTCTTCTTCGAAGAACTTCAATATATCGTGGCGAGCGCATCATTCGTTTGATTGGCTGAAGGCTTCCGACACCGTAGTAACTGAAGTATCGCCAAAACATCTTTTTATGCGAGTGCTTTAACAAACTGATTTATATCGGAATCACGAATCTTCTCTATGGATGGATGATCTTCGAAATTGCTGATTTCTCTGACCCTGTACAAAGAAATGGCTTTCAACGCTGAAAACAACTTTTCTCAACTGCTTTTAGTATAACTTTGGTAACTTTTTGCTTACTTATATCGTTTTTCTTTCGTTATTTTGGTTAAAAGCTGTTTCTTCACTGGTCTTTTGTTTTTTCGACCACTTTCCGACCAGAAAGATAAAACCATAAACGGGTAGCAGCAGTTAGTGCGCACGTGAAACTTGAACCATCAATATTAATGAAAGCACTTATGTTGGGAAGGTTTATAAGGGAAGAGCACACAACCGCATCGCTCTTAGCCGTGGCACTTTTCGCAAACCCTTTAAGTCCCGCGTGCGCCGCTTTTTTGCAAAGTTTTGCAATCCTATACCTCGCCACCCGATTGACCTAGAGTGCTGTTCAAACCCTCTACGGATTCAGCTAGTCTTATGGTTGAGATCGAAAAAAATTCTGTTCATTTGGGATTTGGGGTTCTCCGGGGGAAACGTCACATGTTGGGGTGCTTTTGCGTTTTTTTGACCACCTTTACCCGGACCTGGGCGCCAATCCATTCAGCCATTTTTTGGCTCAAGTTTTTTGGAAACTAGGCGAAAATCTGCGTTTTTAGAGCCCTTCAATGGCTTTCTAGCAGATCTCGATCCAAAAATATGGATAAAAAAACAAAAATCGGTGGAACTTTGTCGCGGATTACACCCTAACCTGGGGTAGATTACACCCATTTCTAAATAGCCATAACTCGCCAGTAGGTTGAGCGAGAGAGCTGTTCAAACCCGCTCTAAGTGAGGAAAGTCTTGTCGTTTAGAATTCTAAAAATTTTCAATGTGCGTTTTCGTTTTCGGTCTTTTTGGCCAGGTTTACATAACCACATGATGTTTTGACATGTTTTGACAGGTCTGTGAAAACATTGGATGACGTCAACATCCCTTGGGACTTCAAAAATCGAGCCGATTTCGTGGCTCGAAGCTTCACTGGATTTAAATGATTTGTAGGTTATGATACGAGTCTTTAGAGGGTTTGATTGACATTCTAGCGTTTCTGGTTGAAAAGTTATGGCAAAAATGATAGAATATTAATTAGGTAAATCCCCCAAATCCCTTAGGGAATTCCTGAAATATTTGAAATGTTTTTGGCATAACGTTTGAACCAGAAACGCTAGAAAATCGATCAAAGGCTCTAAAGACTCGTATTCTAGTCTATAATCCAAACAAACTTCGACGCAAAATATCGCTGCTTGGGATCGGATGATGACATCATAACAATAACCGCAAAACATACCGCAATCATGATCCCATGCACCCAAAAGCCCAAACAAAAATCTTAAAATTTCTTTTTATTCTTAACTACACGACGTCACGAGTCATTAGAGGGTTTGAACGGCTCTCTAGCTTTAGCTGCAGGCGAGTTACAGGATTGCAAAGCTTTACAAAAACAGTGGTGCACGCGGGGCTTAAAGGGTTTCCTAACTAAAACAACATGTTCACGTGTTGCTTTCAGAAAGTGACAGTAACACTGTGTTATGATTTCATGCAGCACGAAGCCAGATGCATTGCAGCAATCGACAGCTATCAACAATTTTGAAGAAAACATCGCAAAAAGTTGTTTACCTCCGGTCACAAAACTTCTGGAGATATACATGTCGCAAACAACATAGAATTAAACACGACTTTATTTTGGAAGAAATGGAGAACAACATTATATCACCTGTTGCATTTGCGACAAATCCGTACGCAAAGTCTATCAACAACAAACGAAGAAAGTACTTCATCTTGCGAAAAACAAAGCATGCGTGTAACTTCACCTGGTGTCTGTCTTGAAGGTGCACGTTTTCATGAGACCAAGAAACGGAAAGAAATTCTTTTGCTTTTTGTTTGCAACACCAATGCACCAAATCCGCACACCAGACTACCTCGTGATCTCACACGTCATGCATCATTTTAGAATGTACCGCCATATCCTTACGATATAACCCAGGGGTGTACAACCTTTTGCTATTGCCGGCCACATTACTTTTATTTATGTGAAGTACGGCCGCCAATGAGTTCGAGTTATATTCATGAGATACATTCAATTAAATAATAGGTTTTATCCGGTATTTGTCATTTACTTGTGCCTAAAAGCATAATAAAATGTCAAACATTTTTCACGAATTTATTAAAAGAAAAGTTTGCAAAGCATCGTAGCAATCGATGACTCCCTTGATATTGCTTTCCTTGCGTTTGTTTTGCTTCAATATACACCAGCACAGCCGCCAAATCTTATATTTTAAATTACATGTGGACGGCCGCAAATTTCGTTATCGAAGGCCGCATGCGGCCGTACGGTCGCACGTTGTTCACCGTTGATATAACCGAATTCTTTCAGCATTTTGCTGTTCATTTCAGTCAGTTGGTCATTTACAGGTGACCTGGTCAGACGAAAAATCTTCGCCAGGCTTTGAGAGTCTTACAATCTTGAAGATTGATGTTACCGGACCATAGTTTTCTGAATTTACACATTTACGCTCCCAGTCATTTCATTATAAAGTCGGCACGATGCATCAAATTCTTGTCTTTCTTTAACAGTATATTTATGTACAGTAAAACTAATCGAATGAGCTTCTGTAACACCAATGTTGTTGGCAAGTCTCGCAATTCGTCAGGTAGTTGTTTCCTTGCATTGACACTTCAAATTGAAAAGAACATTTTCCTTAGTTGTGAATCAGACTAGGCAACTTCAGAAGAACTCTGGATAGGAAGAGAACCCTTTATGCAATAAAGGACCGACAGCTGGGGGTTGCGGATAGAAAACTTAAAACTCAATTCAGCCAAAACCATTGACCCTTGAATGAAGATGAGCCCAATAAATTCCTGCAGGTACTAACTCGCAAACCATAGCACTTCACATTATCCTAGCGAGTGCTGAACGAAGCAACATAGTTAAGTGCCCACAGACAAGCTGTAGGCTCGCATAGATGCTACTTTCCCGATTCAAATACTATGCCACACGATGTAACGAGTTCTCCGAAAAGGTAAATACTCTTGACCTCTACGCTATTAATGCTGCGGTGAATGTCAGAGCTACAATCCAAGGCCAGCCAATTAGAGCCAATTGTTGATGCGTGGAAATATCGACTGTCCATTTGCCCAATGTTTTGTCTGTTTCCATGTTGCTTTGCTTGTCATGAAATTGTATTGTGTTTTGTTTATAAAATAAAAAGGAAGACAGTGTGTCAATTCAGAGTAAATTGCCAACATTTACCTTTTATGTGTTGAAAAGGTGTTGTAGACTGTCTGTTAAATTAGTTTTACTACTTTTGCATCTACTCCGGATTTATTATCATTCTAGGTTCAATAAGAAGTTGAAATATTATGATCAGGGCAAGTTTTTGTTGCAGTAAATAAGTGAGAAAGTTGCATTTATTTTCAACGAAAGTTGCATTTATGCGCAGGAAGTTGCATTTATGCGCACATTTGACTGCGAAAGACTTGACACAACCTATTTTCGTTTGCATGGACTTGGCCAAAAGCCAAGATTTTCCGCTCTTCCACCTCTAATTGAGTTCGGGCACTGT
>Ga0210059_1000010_pt1 | contig 128568 bp, 83 predicted proteins | sample Ectturendosymbi2_FD_188042 | JGI IMG/M metagenome (GOLD analysis project Ga0210059, IMG submission 188042) | Ecteinascidia turbinata endosymbiont from Florida, USA - Sample 2 (SPAdes) (version 2) | ecosystem: Host-associated > Tunicates > Ascidians > Unclassified | place: Key West, Florida...
CAGGCGGCCCGCGGGCCGCCTGTTGAACATCCCTGTACTATAGCATTGGCAGCAAGCACAATACAGGGTACACGATAGAAATACGTAATACATTGGTAATAGCGATTGCCGGTTGGTTGAGTGCTCACCCAACCAGAAAGTGCTTGAAAAGCTGATTGGCGTGTGCTAACGTGTTCTTCTTTCTACCGTAATTTCCTTGCCAACACCTCGAATGCCCCAAAACCTACATCGAAGCCTCTGTCGTTGATTGCCGGCGAAGGCATGCTGAGCAGTCGTACCTCATGCGTAGCTTGTTTCGACGCGCAGACATATACATCCGACGTAAAGCGAAAATAACAAAAACGCATACTCGCTGGAACAAAAACGCGGTGACTGCGTTTGCTGGCAGGACATTGGAGATTCAAGGAATTTCATTCTGAAAGCACTGACAAGCGAAATATTTGGCAAAACTTGAACACAGAACTGAATCTTCGATTCTCACGGCAGATAGAATCCGCAGACCGCATGGGCTGTAGAAGTAGTTCGTTTGCTTTAACTTGACTGTGCGTCCTGCAGTTCATACTTTTGAAATTAAAAACTGCTTTTGAAAAACGCTTTCTTCGAATATGAACAACCGCTTATGACATAATTGTGAAAGCGATCACATCGACAAATGAATTGGTCATGAGGCTTATTTTTCTCGTCCGTTAGTTGCAGAGAGCTTTCCTTTGTGGGTGTAGCGTTGCAACGTAAAAATGCATTTGTCGCTGAACGCTGCGCTCTGGATTACATTCATTGCCTGGCAAATTCCTTTCTCCTCACTCACCAAAGTCAAGAAGCCTTCAAAGCGATCCGGAGTGTTGGTGCGACCGCTAGGTGGCGGTATCGACTCGTACGGCGATTATTATCCTACGGAATATGATGAAGTGCAGTGAGTAAAGGATTGTTATCTGTTTGTGTCTTCGTAAATATTTTCTCCCGCTTCTCAGTTTCTGATTGTGTCGGTGAACACGGGTATTGTGTTTGAAAGAAGAGCGCGTCGACGTGCAAACTCTGTTTCGCAAGTCTGTTCTTCGCTCAACCGCTGGGGGGCCTGATTTCAGAACCTTGTAACGCTCATGCCAATCGCTTCCCCCACACTTGCTTGACAACGGATAAGGAAAAAGTGTTTCGTTGCTTGTTGGATAAGGATTGCTTGTTGGATAAACGGATAAGGAAAAAATCTTTCGTTGCTTGAAAAAATGTTTCGTTGCTCGTTTTTACTTTTTTAAAGTGCATCATGACGTTACGTTACCTCACTGACAGTAACAAAGCAAAGAAAGCCGGCCTGACAATGATTAACATCTCATCACAGTTGTTTAACGCGGAATTCGATAATTTTACCCGAAAATTTCCGCAATTTATTTTCGATCAGTTTCACTACTTTCAAATAATTAGCGGGAATTTATTGCACACATTGCAAATATTATATTAGAATATCCACATAACATAACTTGCTAAAAATACTAGCATTTTGTGGCCCAGTGTTTGAACTTTTGCCAAACCAAGTAATACCTGCTTAACACTGCAACTTTCTGAATTTACTGTTTGGGCAACTGCAACGTAATCCTTTTCACATTAGGATGCGTAACGTTATACAAATAATAACATTGCCTTACTATTTTTTTATTTTTTTACTCGCCAAGGCAGAATTGTCATTGAAAATGTTGTGTGATCGTTTTCTTCCCCTTATGTTGGAACTTCTATTGGAGATGATTGACATTGCATTTCCCAATTGTGACGTAATACTTTTCCTTGCTTTTTCTCTGGGTGTTTCATTGAAAATGTTAAATGTTTTACTCGATACAATCGTGACAATAATTCAATGGCTGCAAAGCTCATAAAAGACAACGATGATGAAGCAGAACTGTAAAAATCATTTTCATAATTTTATTGAAAGCTATGGTTCCGGATAAAATATCTTTATTGTTATGCTCGCTAATCGTTAGATCAAGACAAAAAGTTCCGTCTAAAAGTCTATCGGACTTGCATTTCGCCTTAAGTCTCTCGGACGTTGTAAATGGTATGCAACTTTCGAAAAAAGTGAAACGTGTGCTGCTCACGTGGATGTTTCAGGGCGCCTGATTGTGGCCTCGGACTTTTCAGTGATGCGTTAAAATTGTGCATTCTGTCTTTGGTCACCGTCCAACCTCATGCTGTGTTTGCACAAGGTCAGTGTCTTTTGCGTTAACTCTGAGCTGAGCTTGCGAAAAAGTTACCGTAAAAACTTGGACGAAAGGCAGTTCATCGTCTTCTAAACATCTGTTCGGAGTTTCGCCACGTTTGCGATTATCAAGCAGGAATTGCAAAGTTCTAGAAATAAAATAATTCACTACGTTGTCCTCTAGCGGCGGTTTTCGCTGCATTACAGTTTTTATCAGGCTGGTTGTTGAATGAATGTTCGAATCAAGAGCTCAGCTTTTGGAAAAGCTTATAATCCAAAGGTTCAAGAAGACGAACAAGTCGCTGGCCTACGTCCAACTCGCACGTAAAAAACATTCAACAGGGTGACTCGTCAAGCTTTTCATTGTCACCGACGATAAAAAGTTCGTATTTTGTTTGCGTTTTTGAACAAATGCCTGCCTTTTCTGCGTTCGTTTCTCGGCCATGACAAACGACAGTTTAAGCCACGTGATGACACCTGTGGCATGACTGAAGAGCGGCACGGACTCGTAAAAACGTAAAGAGTGTGATGTTGCTTTTTTATTGCTTGTTGATGAGTAAGACTCGGACGTCGCGAGGGAGACCGAATTGCCACTTGAAAGATCGCAGAAGGGGTGTTTACTGCTGTAATGAAAGTCGGCTCTACAGAAATTCGGCAGCTTGTTTCGGCTAATGACTTCTGCGGGTGATCTTATCTGTGAGTTGTCCTCTGTCTAGCCTGAGTTTGTGTTTGCTCAGGACCAAAGCACATGTTTATAACGGAGTTTTCCTGACAGTTGACAACACTTTTTCCAGCCATTAGCGTTGTTTAAATAGTGTAACTGGAATTTTGAGTTGTGACGAACACCATCATGCTATGTCGTGCGTGTAAACGTAGTATTTGTTTTTGCCGGTGCTTTTGATCTGCAAGCATTTTATGAAATGTTGCGCTAACCAACGTATAGCAGATATTGATGCGCCGCGCAACGGCAGACACGTTGTAATCAGTGGCGATCAAAATTAAGTTTCAATAATCTTCCAAATCGTGGTTTACGGAAGTCATCCAGTTGGCTAAGCTCTTAAGGCCCTTTCGTAAGTTACCCGGAAAAGCCCACAAAAGAGCTATCTGGCGCCCGCAAACTTGGCAAACCTTTTGAACAAACTTTTCGTGCCGAAAAGAAGCAAATCCATCCATCAGGTGCTTCATATCCGCGTAAGGCTGGGCGTCTTCTATTTTTTCCAAAATGACGTTAACTCGGTTGAAGACCATCGTGCTGGAAACTGTTGACAGCGAAATCGCTTTCTGGGGACAATGCGGTGCACTGACGCCGGAAAAACGATCGCGCCAATTCTCTGTGCGGGAAAAGAGCTTACCGCAAGCACGTAGCCTCACGGAAGCCTGCCTGACTTCGATTCAGGGATGAGGTCTTGCCGGCACCAGGCTAATTGATTCTGCGTGCCCCCTGATCGCGGTAAATGACCGAAATTGACAGTGTACTTGCAACTTAGCGTGATCTTTGGTTTCAAACGTCTTGCATATTTGCCAGTGACGTCCGAGGCCTTTCAGCGCTAGACTTAAGACTGATTTCTGCTTTGAATTCAGTAAAAGCAACCGCTTTAATCAGGTTTCACTGATGTTTCAAGTCTCGACGTAAAAAGCTATTAGTGCTTCTGCAGATCACATAAGCGTGCAAGTGCTTCGCCGAAAAATTCACCAAAGCCTTTATTTGCCTGTGCGTCAAGCGGGTTATCAACACAGTCCGACGGGTGCGCTGATGCTGTGTTTTTTCTGCTGAAAACAATGTGAGTCGACGTTCTTGACGTACCGTGACTGATGCGTTAACTCTTAAAAAATCTTCGGACGACCACGGCAAGTAGATTGCGTCATTGCTCTATATTGCCTACCGACTACGTAACTGGTTTGCGATGGTTAGCGTGTGTCGTCATTGGTGAACTAAGGCCGCCTGTCTCTCTTGGCCGCCTGTCTCTCTTGGCCGCCTTGGGTGAACGCGGTGGGCAAAGGATAAGGCATGTCGCACAATTGTAGAAACAAAAATCGGCGGCGATAGGTTTTATATTATTCTCAGCAGTTGGCGGAGTTTGATCAAAACAATCGTTTTAAGCTTCTGCGATTCGAAAATGATTGGTGCAGAGAAATTCGGGTCGAGTCTGCGGCTTGTTTTCAAAGGCATTGCCCCGTAGAAGCGGTATTCGGAAGGAAAAATAATTACGGCAAACGAAACAGAAACTGGATGAACTTCTGTTGCCTACAGCTACTCTGTGGAGACTGGATTTTCAGTGTTTTGCACTGTCATCTTATCTGAAGGTATTGAACCTCAATCCAGTCGTTCAGACAAAGTGCAAAGATTGTGTAGCTGCAGTTCACGCCATGAGGACTACTTTAGAAAATGACGTCTAAAATTTAGAGGCTCTCTTTTCATTGATAAACGCCTTCCAACCAGAAAAAACTGTTTGTTCTGAACAACCTTGGTTTGTTGCGGCATTGAAAAAGCGCCCGTGACCACCTTAAAGGGAACCTAAATTTCAATAGAAGTGCAATGCCCCGAAACGATGTTTGACTCGAAAAGAGATTCATAAAAATTTTAAGCAGACTTAACATAATCCGGCATGTCTGAAATCTTTTTTGAAGTTGGAAATCTAATGTCATGTCTTATTGGGTGTTTATCAAGGAACACCTCATTTCAAACTGTTTGCATCTTGGAATTTCCTTTCATGTGGGCGTCTTTCTTGCCATCCCTCACAGTCAAACAGCTCAGTGGCCAGCGGCTTTCAGCGTGCACATTTGACACAGCAAGAAGCTTTCATTGCTGGATGCACTGATTCCTATCGGGGCATCATGGCCATTGTTCCCTTCGCCGACGACGTTCTGTCAGATACGAAAGACCGAGCACCTCAAAATCTGACCGCGTGCCACAAAATGCTGACGCGTGCGGAGGTTTGAAGCAGTATAATGTACCGCGTGGCCGGTGCGAACAAACATTTGACACGGTGACGTGCGTCACGATCCTTTGGCTCCTCCAGGTTTAACGCACCGGCATTCTGTCACGGAGCGTCGCAAAAGCGTCTGGACAGTTTCACCAAGCGCCGACTAAAACGTAGGCTGTAGGGTTATTCACAACTGCGTTCGTGACTTACCCTGAAAAGCAGTGGCTTCACCGTATGGAATCATCTTCCATCATGTACGCATTATGGAGTACGTTGTGCTAGAAAATAAAAGCGGCATTTAACCGCTGTGTGAAAAACAAGTGAGGCTTCGTGAAAGCACAATTTCGAATAATTGCGGTGTGAGTTGAGTTAGATACCTCCGCCACAGTTGCCTGCGCTTTGTTGTTGGCATTCTATGAAAATTTTTCAACGCTGCCATATTTATATATGCAAGATTGGTTGCGCAAAGGTAGGGTTTAGTTTTAAAACAACGATAATTTTGTGTTTTGAGTGCTCTGGTAAGTCTAAAATAAGTCGTAGGAGAAGGATCTGTATTTTCCCTTGTGGTTAAAAATCGCATGGAAGCACTAGATAAATTTTGAAAATCAATCATTAATTTCAAGTAACTAAGTGTTTACTTTCTATGTTTGTTCTGCATTTCCTGTAGTTATCTGTCAATATTCACTATATGAAACCCTGAAGAAGTAGGAATGCCGTGCGAGGTTTGAAGACAATGTTTCAACTGATATATCTTCTTGGAGAACTGACGTATCAACTGTTTGCCATACACAGGTTCTACCGACAGAAAACACTCAACCCTTTTTTATGAAACTAGACTTCGCAAAGGTGACAAACAAGCGCATCATTTGGCAATTTTTTTGTATATAGGAAATCGATTTAACGTAATATTACAACTGAAGTTTTCAATTGTCGCCTACCCTTTTCCGTTCGATTGTTGAGATGTAAATCAAACATGTGCCTTCTCTCTCTCCTGACCTGCAATCTTAGCTGGAATAACGAATCGAGTGAGAATACTTACGATTTAAAAACATGCGACGGGTTGAGAAAGATCTTGAAGTTGTATCTGTTGTACAAATATTCGCCCGACCTTCGGCCTGTCACCTTTACAAAAAGTGGCAAAATCTGGGGTGATTCAATGTGCGTTTTAGTTGGCGGATTCCTGAACTCGGTTTCCACAATACGACTAACTTCAACACTGTTGCAATTTCGTCAGTAGCTGCTGCAGTTTGATGGTTTATGAGCTCCAGCTGTTCGCGGTGAAAAGCACGGGTTGCATTTTCTGCAGAGACGTGAGTTTGTTACGACAGTCTTGATGCAATGCCAACCACAGAGGCTCTTATCAAACTGCCAAAGTTCTCCAACACTAACATTAGGAAGATAAAGTTTACAACTGCATCTTTTTCGATATTTCTCGTCGCACACAGGGTCACATATCAACATCATTAAGTGCCACAAGCTTCACACGAAGCGTTTTAATATACATAGCAAAAATAGTGAAAATCCATGCCGACCTGCAAAAATGCAGTAATGATGACAAACCCAGCGTAGGCAGCGTTCTTCGCAGCCGTCGGGTACTGTTCATCTCGTACGTTGAGTGTAATAGCGCCGCAAGTGTGAAACGCAGCTCGAGCCGAATTGGATAACGGGGACTTTGAGAATCCACAAACTCTCAATTTTGTCGAATCTTCACTCTTAGTTCGACTAAGAGCTTGACGGATCGGCCGTTTTAGTGCGTTTTGCGATTTCCAGCACACGTCTGTGTTTGCTGGAGCGACGTGCAGTTGCCATGTAGACGAGTGGCGTAAATGGACTCGCAAACATCGACGTTTTGGCAAGGTTTTACTTTCAGTTATCTTTCCAGAGACGCTTGACGCTGCTCTCGGTCAAGTTGTCTGCTTGCTTTGGTTTGAAACGGCGTTTCATCGCTTCACGTGGATGTCCCTATTCGACTTCTGTACTGAAAAACGGTCCTCGAAGTCAAATCGCCACTTTAACAAAGCTCTGCGATGTTATGCTAGCATTGTTCTTAACTGCGTCAGCACGATCTTGGAAACGTGCATCGCTCTAAAGTGCGCCACAAATAACCGAAGTCCGAAAAGCGATTTGTTCTCCGGTTGGATTTGCAGATATCCTACAAGCCCTTACAGTGTTCACAAAATTAACTACGAATTCTGCCAATGGATTACATGACTCCTGCAGACACGTTGCCAAAACGTCTTTGTTAGTGCAAAAGCAACGGTTGTTTTTGTTGTCGAAATCGTGCATTGTGCCCACTATACTACTGTCGGGAGTGCTTCCAATTTGTGAGATGGCAATTTACGCCTTACGGCATGGCTTTCACCAGCGGTGTAGCTGACCCTCCGCACCATAAGTAATACCACAGAAAATAAATTGTGCTTCAAATTATTTCTGTTTACGTACGATCGCAACATACGATGTTTTTCAACCATGCCGTAGACATGTGTAATTTAATGAAAAAAATTATCCATCACGCATTGTCACACTAACAAGGTACATATGTCCCGCCCGGACGAAGGGATAGCAGAGTACGCGTGCAGGGAAACCGAATGGCGTTGTTGGGAAGCTGAAACCTGTGGACGTTCAGGTCAGGCAAAATAAAAGAATAAAAGAAAAAATCAAACAAAACTACCCAGAATATTTACTCGCGTGTGGTTTCGTAAGATTGATTTTGACTGTTGTCCGAATGCGTGCACATGCGCGTTGCAATTCCAAGGCTTGGACTTTGCAACAAGTTGTTGAAGTGTGTCAAGTGAGCAATACAACAGCCTAATGCTGAAAAACGCCCAACGCAAGACTTTCTGATCATGGACACGGTGTCGTCCGTTTCACCTTTTGCACCAACTACAACACCGCGACCTAGCTCGTGTTCAAATGCTTTTTTCTTGACTTTTTAGAAAGGACGTGAAAGGCAGAGGAAGAACCTGGTTGAAAATAATGGGTAGCGCTATCGGAAGAGTTCACGGCGTCACCTACGGTTTTATGCAGAGTTTGCGGGCGTGGAATTAAAATGCACAGTAAACAGTATATATTTTTCAGTGATGCTGATGTAGAGAAAAAGTTGACATTAACTAAGAATATACTGGGGTGAAAAAGATGAAGGAAATGCATTGACAGGTATTGCTGTAAGACAAAAGCATTACACCGCCTTTGTAGTTAGATTTTTGCAAGTATACCCACACTACATCATGCAATCAACCACAGTTCGTGCAAAATTACCAAGGAGAGAAACTACGTTCAACAAAAGCTAAGACTTCGTGAAGAAAAATATTTTTTAGTACTAAAGACACTGTACGTGTCGCTTGCCTGTTGATCTAGTGTTAAATCTTTGTCATGGCACGGTTATGTGTCTATAGCGCAGCGCACTGAATCTCATGGTGAAGATTATTGTCTGTTGGCAGAGCCGTAGAGTACTATGCTTTGTTGATGCCGCGCTAATGAAGCGGCAGTCTTGGGCGCTTACGCGAGTGCTGCAGTGGGGACAGCATGTTATAACTGCTGAGCAGACTCGGGTCAAATTGACACAGTTAATGATCTTTGATTTATTGACGTCGGCTCGCTGTTCCCTCAAACCTGCCACTAGGTTGTCTCCTTAAGCGCAATCAGTGCAATAAAAGTCCCGCGCAATAATAACGAAAAACCCACACGATTCGGTGATTTACAGCAACCTTGCCGTTTCCCAGCAGCGCTCCTGACACAGAGCACTTTGTAGCGAAAGCACAAAAAAGATGACAATGATCCGACAGGACACAGGTGCGTTCTGAGTGATTTAAACTCGTCAATATTACTTTTGCGGTAATGCAGTCAATCGGAAGGTTCGTCGTGCGTCTGTCGGTTGCCTAAAACAAACACTCAACAAAGAAGCCATAACTTTTAGTCTGTCTTTTTACAAGTTGTACTAGAAAACTGGAATTCATACGCTAGAATCAGGAAATTGCTCCACATGAAACGTCATATTGCAAAAGTACATTTTCTTCATTTTGAACGGCCTCTCGTAGTTGGGGGCATTTTGCAGTGAATTTGAACATGGTTTGAAAGGATTGACAAAAAGGCTGTAAAATCTTCGTGTTTTTTTATCTTCAAGATATACTACTTTTTACACTTTTCTTGTAAAATTATTGCAATGTGCTTCCTGGTCGGGGTGAATTGGCATAACTTACCTGTGTGTGCGTGAATTAAAGAGTGTTTGATTTTCCTGAAGACGACTTGCTATTGTAAAATTCCTAGTAGTTACAGTAGAAGGTTGTGGAAGTGATCAAGGACACGAGGTATGCACTTGCCAGGATCAAAACTTCAAATTTTTTTAATTTCAGTTTTTGATCCTCTGATGGTCAGAACCGGAATGTAGCTTTTTCAACTTTCGAATTTTTTACTTATAAAATATCGAACGGCGTTTGTTTGCTAAAAGATTTTTTACTCAAATAAGCGAATTGGTTGAGGAATTTACGGCGTTTTATGAAAGCAGTTACCTACTTCTCCGCTGTGCGTCATGCCACTAGCATGTCTGGGGTTAACAAAAACTGATTTTATTTTACGAGCCGTAAAAATCGAGCTGGTTGCAGCATTTCATGGACAAAAGGTACACAGTATTTTTAGGCAGAAAATGCAGTCCAAGATGCAAGCATATATTGTAAAAATACCAATTGGATATTAGTTCAGAAAACCATTGCGGACTTAAATACTAAAGACATGTTTCAATGAAGTAAATATGAACGAAAATGAGGTGAGCGATATAATTTATCTGACGGCTTGGTCATCAGTCCCAACACCAATATTATACTGCTGGGCTACTTGGAGATGTGGAAGAGGCGATCAGCGAATTCCTTACCCAGTCGCTGTCCTGCCATCTCTATATATCTGCAGTGCATCCTTCTCGGAATACGTGTTTGACGAGTTATTCACGTTCTTTTGTTGATGAAACCATATTGACATATTAAAAAATTTGAAGCACAAATCTGATGAACAAAAAAATTGCGAAAGTACTCATTCCAAACACTCACGTACGCTCTTCATGAAAATAACGGACCAGAGCTGGATTAAAAACTTTTGAATAAAATTTGTTGACCAGCACTGGGCTTCAAGCAAGCTTGTTTTCAGTCTCGAAAGCAGCATGCCCCACGTTTGGGCAATTAGATGATTAAGAGGGGCTATTTATGAATGAGGTCAATGGCAGAAACAGGCTTCGTCGGCCTGAATAGGAGGTGACTTTTTAGAAAACAAAATTTAGATTTCCCAAGGGGAAAACAAAGTGTGATTTTCCTGTTGTTCAGCACGAATGTGTTCTGCGAATGCTTCAACCGTTAGACTGAAGGCAATCGTGCAAAAGCCGTAATGATATATGTTACGATTTCTCAAATCGTGACGTTTGTTTAAAAACTTACGTTTCGATTTTCCTTACTGTGTGGAAACTTAAATAATGTTGTTCACTGCCATCGTATGTAGACATCAACGCGCAGCATGCTGCATGTGGGTTGTTGTAGTGCAAGCTGCCTATTTCTGCGGAAAACGTGCCTACTTGTACTTCAGCGGAGGCTTTCTCTTGACAGAATTGGCAGCAATTTCTCAAGGCGCTGATGCATAGAAATGTAACGTCAGGAAACAGAAGCCCCTCCAGTTACGGCTCAGCAGAGAACAAAATGGACCTTGCCTGCTTGCAATAAAGCCTCCGGATTTTATCGATTCGTTTCGTTTCTTGATTTGTGCTTTCAGAAACGGCAAAAGCTCGACGCTGGTAGAAAAAGCGATGATCAGTTTTGGTAATCGCTTTTCGAGTACTCTTTACCAGGTTCATGAACTGCTGATTATTGCACTTGGCCACGGAACGTTACCAATAGCTGGTACCCGGCCGTTTTGTTTGGCATTGAGTCAAGAGCACTTTGGTGCCAACGCTTGTAAGTGATGTTTGCAGTTTGATTTGCTGTGTGCGGAAGGCGCGTGAAACTAGCGTGGAACTCCGCTGTTGCGCGTTACACATTGGATGAGATTTTTCGCGGTCTTTAGTGTCGTGGGAAACGTTACCCACTAGGACAGGTTCGAGAAATCATAGCGATTACTGTTAATCGCCAAGTTAATTTTGAAATGCATTTTTTAAAACGTGCGTGATGAATTGTAATGCAGTTAAATATCTTGCGTGTTTTATCGCAAAATAGTTACAAATTCGAGTGTTTTATTGGTGAAATTTGCGCTTATGTTGCGTAGAACTTCTGAACCAGGAAGTGATCAAGTGCGCTGCGTTCTGCATTGCGCAGCTGACCGCAGCAATGCCCGGCCCATTTGATAATCGTGTTTCCTTGATCGCTGAGATCGCGGCGTTGCCCAGTGCGAGATGAAATATCACGCGTTGTTTTGATTTGATCGATGTCATTCTTCCCTCACTGACAGTGCGCTGCAACGGAATTCCGATAGATTATTTCAAACATGTATAGGATAAATTGAGTTGGCGCGTTTCTTGCACAAGGGCTCTGATGCGTAGTCTAATCGTTGCAGTTTGTTCGCAATCCTAAGTGGATCAAGGGCAGTTAAAGGCGAGCGGATGGTGGTCTGACCCAACCCATCAACATGGTGTGATTGCCAGTCAGATTCGCAAAAACTGCCCAGGACCAAACTTTAATCTAATCGCATGGTACCAGTGAATGGCCCAATCTCCCCACGGAAAGAATGTTTGTAGCAGCTTACTTCTACATCTGTAAATCTTAACCTCGCGCCCCAGAAACAAACCGGGTCGTTGGATACAAGCTAGCTCAGCCTCAGTGCCCGCCACGTTGTTGGGGAGGGGGTGTTTTTCGAATGAAAGCTGCGTTTCGTCACGATTAGATTTGTAGCTAGTGGTCATCACCGCAAAGCAAGCTTACGGTATTTACGTTTAAAATCGTCGCGTGAACAAAGGATACTGTAAAACTAATTTAACAAGACTATACTTGTTAAGTTGGCCGTAAACAGCGCGCGAATCCCATCCCCGCTAAGCCAAAGTCCGCAGCGGAACTAATAGTTACTCAAGAACAGGATGGTTTTTGAATGCGGAACACTCAATATAAAACTGACCTGATTGGCATGAGAAGTGAAAATTCGAGTTGCTACTGTCATTTACGAGCATAAACGACTGTGAGAAACAAGCGCGAAGCAGAAGTGACTTCTTCTGCCTGCTCCGAAACCATGTGCTGTGACGACCACTCGACTGGCAGACCTGCAGCGTGTAAGAACTTTGCGACTTGTAAAGGCGTCGTGAACGCGCAGGAACGCGATATTTGTGTTGGGCGGAAGTTGATTCCACCGAAAAACAAGTTTTGACTTTGAAGCCAGTGAGAGCGAGACTGAATTTTCGCAGCACAACGCACATCACGTTACAACGAAATGGTTTGTTTCGTCGAGCGATGGCGCCGTACAACTAGCGGATGTGCCCGGTCGAACCAAGGAACTGACGCATGATTTTAAAATGTTACAATGTTGACTTCCAGCGCATGCAGAGCTTGAACTTAAAACGAGGAGGATTTTTATACGCGCTATTGTTGGATGCTGGCAGTCTTCCTGCTTTCGTTCTATGTAGATCGCACAAAATGTGTTGCAAGCAATGCAGATACATTCGTTCACGTGACTGAATTTTGAGATGCATTCTGTTAAGCATGAGCACAATTGTAAGCAAAAATTTTGCCTTTGATCATTACTACCAACAAGAAAGTTTTTCATAAGTTTTGGCAGCGGTTAACACTCCGCAAGAGGTCGGTAAAGGTCGGTAAAATTATGGGGAAACACTGTTTGGTGTTATGTGCTCTGACAACGTCCATGACACCACGATTTTTCAACACAACTGTATCGAACATACCAGCCAGACATTTTCTAAGGAAAAAGGTCGCTCTTTGCAATCATTAAAACTACCTTTAATTGTCAACGACAGCTTTTTCTGAAAAAGTACCTCACAATTGAATTTTCACTGCAAGGTTTTGGGAGATTCTCGCGTTTTTGCCTGCGCTTGGTGCACGGCGTACTTGCCGAGCGATAGCAAAATGTGTTCAGTTACGTATGGGTCATACAATTCAAAACCATCGTCTTTGCTGACTCTTTCTCTTAAAGTAGAGCCGAGTGTTTGCTATCGGAAAGCGAGTATTGTTTGCGGAAGAAAAAAAGCCGACATTCAAAGCCTATGTTGCGGTCGTTTATATGGCCTGTATCAGGAGGACTGCTGGAAGGGATGTTGCAGCCTGCGCGGGTGCCACAAGCAGACAAGGTGTCTTTGTCTTGGCACCACAAGCCATAAATGCAGTGCAGCCGACGTGCATCTGATTCTAATAGCAGGATTATAGAAGAGTTGTCGCACTCGTGCAGCTAGCGTTCCTCCAAAGACGAAACCGAGTTGAAGTCTGCTGCATAGTGGGAATGCTTCAAACAAACTTTTTTCAGTGTTTGCTTGCTGCCGTCTGCTTGTTCAGACTTACTCTTTGCAACTGCGATTCGCCGCCAGAGGCTTTAGCAACCAAAGAGACCGACTTTGCGATCGGCCCCCTCCACGGGTCAGTGATAGATGCGCTGCTAGGCGTGAAGCCCTGCAGAGGCGAAGCGATTTTGCGATCGCGGTGCCGGTCGGCCCGCCTATTGTCCGTAATCGAATCAAGTCTTCAAACAGTGGCTGCGCAGTATTTCCCGACACGATTTTCATCTTTTCGTTCTATTCAATTCGAAGGGCACCTTCCAAAAGAAAACAAACTGTAACGCGTACTTGCTACTGCGCTTGCCATTGCCAGAAACTACTTCGGATACGGCTGCAATTTTTTGCGAGCTATATTAGTAACGTGCGCTGCAACTGACAGTTTCTCCCCTTACGTTACGCGTCGCCCCCTGCTGGTGTCTCTACTGCCCGGTCGCGTCGTTCACGCATCCGGAAACGTCAGGTCTTATTTTTGGACGTTGCATGCTTTCCAGTCTCACAAACAAGTGCAGCGTTCGGGTCACGGCGCATTGACTTAAATGGACCTAATCTTCTCGCCGCACATAATGTCGCTAGTCGTTGGAGGGATGTAAAGAAACCACTATTTTAGGCCAGGAGAGCAGTGGATCTGACAACGCAGTAAAAAATAAGTGATTTAACGACTTGCCATGACTGTGCAGTTGATCAGACGCCTCTTCGCACCCAAGCTTATTTGGGTAAAGGCGGTCATCAAGAATGTACAGTACCTTGAGTCATCTTTCGTTTGTCCAATAGATTACAATGTATCAGAGTTGAATTGTGCAGTTGTTGAGCTCATCGCAAACATTGGTTTGAGGGATAAGCTTCTACGCCTTCTAAATTTCAAGAGTAAGAAAAGCGAATCATAACAAAACATCAATGAATGCAAAGCATAACAAAACATCAATGAATGTTTTTCGCTTTGTTTAAGAGTCTCTGTTTAGAAATCGTTTTGCCTACAAATGGATTTGGGCTGATGTTTTTTGTCCTTCGCGTTTAACTAGCATAGTTGTTAAAACGCGCCCACTGAGGTTATCTCATCTGTTGTTTGGGTTAACGATCGAAGTCCGTGACTTGGCACGCGAGGTATGTTGAACAGGCTCAGCTCAAATAGCTTAACGCCTATGGTTTGGTTCGACCATCTTGCATGATGCACGATATCTATTGTTCGTATCTGAGACCACCCCTTTGGGTAAGCCCGTGACCGTCTGGTGGTCGTCTTATGTATGCGTAGACGCTTTTTATTTACTCTAGTCTTTGCCTAAAACTCCACTGGCTCGGGACGCGTGGGAATCTCTTGGCAGTTAACTGATGAATAACTTCGAAATACTGCAGGATATTGCAGAAAATGACAAAAACCGCGGCTTGTACGTTACTGGTGTTTTTGCCCATGTTTCGGGGATTGAGAAAATATATAGCCTAAGACACACAGAAAAACAAGAAACAAAATCACAAAAAAATCGTTTTTTTAATAGCCATGTTCAGGTTCTTGGTACGTTCGAGCCCAGCGTTACCATAAAAGTAACGTCGTTTTCCTCGAGGGTTTATTTTGTAGTGGCCAAAGTTCGCACCACAACACTTTGCCGCAAAAACGATCGCGAAAATATTCGGAGTTTTTGACAAACGTAAAGAGCCGCGATTTCACTTTCAGCGCTTCCCATTGACTGTCTGTGTCTATCTTCGGTCATGCCAGCTGGCAATTTGCGTTGCTCTTGGCCGCTAATAACAGCTTATAACGTTACTACTCGGCCTCGGAAGCGATGATGGCCAGAGAACAGGGCGCAAACCTGTGGTTACGCGTTACCGCGAAATAGCGCTTTAGTTACGGAAAAGGTCGCAAATTTCTCGAGTAATTGGTTTCTCGGACAACCTACAACCGTGCCACTTGGCAGAAATATTTTCAACTTCGCCCAGCAATGAGAAGAAGCCGTGCGCGTTACACGTTCGGCCTAGGCTGAGAATAAGTAACCCTGTGTTCGGCCGTTGATCTAATTAACTGTTACCGAGGAAGCAGTATTTCAAATCAACCCACCTTATGTGATTGATGCGTTGCACTACTGCGAGACGTAGAAACAAGGAAGATATGATTATCAGGCTTAGCGAACGCCCAGGAGTTTCTTCGGCCTCTTCTTCCGGTGTGTGCTGTTGCCCCAAGGAGTTAAGGAAAAATGCTAGTAATGTCTGCTCACGTGATCACGGAACTGCCGTTCTAAGAGGAGCGTGCAATTAGACCTGTTTCAAAATGTTGCCACTGAAAAAGGAACTGTAAACGCGGAAGTTCGATTTTGCTACAGGAATTTACCTATCATGTAGCAATGTGTTTGCTCATGTTCCAGCTACTTGGCTGGCAAAGGGTAGCGGTTATGCTGAGCACCAGATAGTAAGCAGTATTTCACTTGTCGCTTCAGTTGCATTCAGGTGTAAGGGAAAGTGTTTGCATCAACGCAGAAACAACAGTGTCCATGCGCGCCCCACAATGATCTTCACTCTTGCAAAAAAGTGCTGTTGTCAGTGGGTGATTGTTCGGGACGAAAATCCTCATCGTGATCGTGGTTGTTAGACAAAGGGCGGCTTCGTTTATTTTGAGTCCGACTTAAATTGTTTTCGACAACAGTTTCAAAGCAACAGTTTCAACGAAGGCAAAACGTCGAAGAAATTCAATTTTTTGAAGTAAAATGTCGAGAAGTCAAGACAGTGGCAGTGTGTGGGTTGCGAAGTAGATCCTGTTGTCTTCAAAACAACGCTAGAGTTTTTTCTGCATTGCCTGTCTTTTGTTAACCAATCCATATATGAGTTCCCTGGAGCTGTCAGTGTTCCCTGCAGCTGTGCCTAGCTTTAAAGAGCAGTGGTTTTCAACCTTTACTGTACCACGACCCATTATAGCAACCAACTAAAACCCAAAGACCCCATCTACAATTCGACGAAAGCAAAGGTAGTACAGCTGTGTACGTAAAATATCGAATCGCGACCCTTCCAAAAATGCTTTACAATCCCTCCGGAGGTCGCGACCCCAAGGTTGAAAACCAGTTTTAGAGCCAGATGATCCAATGCTGAACATGACCTCGCGACCAGCAGTGCAGCAAGATTTGAATTAGAGATTCCACGATGTCATTAAGTGCTCTCTGCTGTGACTGACAACTGCAAGAGCCAAGCTTTTTCGCGGTTTTGCCTTAGCCATTGTTTCTCAAAAGTACATCTAAAAACAATTAAGAAAATACGTCTATTGCTCGATACTGTCGAAACAGAAACAACTAAGGTTTATTAGAAATTGATGATTCAGCCATTTTAGTGAAAACCCAAGTTTTTCAATGCCTAAAGTTTCCATTAGGTGAAATAGAAAGCTGGCTGGACCATCAAGGATGCAACAGCTAAGCAAATAAATCTTTCTGCAACGTCATGAAATAGGCTTTAAATGAGGTGCTGTAAAACACTTCGTTCTGTATTTTTTTCTCATCGTGCACAAAACTCTTCAGCTGTTTTAGTTTGAAATCTATTAGTATTATTGAACATTTCAAAGGTTATGCGAGTCTTAGGTCCGCTTCGTCGAAATGTGAGGTAATAAGCAAAAGGCAATTTTGTTTCAGGGACGAGTGACTTACCTCAGCACGCTGCAGTGCAGCGGTTTTGGAATAACCGCTCAACATTTACTAAAAACACTCGAAACTCGGCAAAGCGCGCGTGACCAGTTTGCTTGAAATCGATATGTTTTCACCCACAGCTGCGATCGTGTCCATGTGTCTTCTGAACGATCTGCTTTGGCACTCACGCAGGCGGCCATCGTGTCGGTCGATTCGACACTGATTCTGTGTGAAAATGTTTTGAGTACGCCGTTTGCCGATCGGTCGCTGACGATAATTTCGAAAAAATCCATGATTATTTTGTTCCGTGATTTTGAAATTCCTTGATTAATCTATCACGAATCGGACAATGAACACATCGTAAAACTTCCAGAACCCCGCGGAAAGTTTGCTGAATCCCGTGCGAAGCACGATAACCAGAAATAATGACGGCAGCACAATAACGTCTTTTCTTCAATCGTTCTGAATTTTATCCAGATGGATTTAAACTTTGTGAAAAGTGGTCGTCATGCTTGACTTCAGTTGCATTCGAATGTCAGTGACAAACGTTTTCATCTTACCCTCCACGCATTCTGATAAAGTAGAACAATTCAATAGTTTGAAGTATACCCTGCTGAACCAACTGTTTCAACAGAAAAAATAGTGTAGTTATGTTCCCGTATACGTGGAATACGTTCTTTGTTTGTCAGTATAGTCTGCAATACACCACGGAAGCATTGTTTTTTTACTCAAAAGAATACGTTTAATTCACCGTCATCGAATGAAAAATATTTAATAAAAAGTTTTGTTTGTATTCTTTGCCGGATAAGGACATTTTTAGTTTCATCCTTTTGTCTAGATTCGTTGAGAAATTGCCACCAATCAGGTCACAAAGTGATCATCTTCTTATGAAAATTTTACATTTTCAATACTTGCTCCTGTAACAGAAAAACCATCCGTTATGCGAGGTACTAAGCACGGTGTTGGTGACGAAAACGTTTTTAAGGGCTTGTGCAATGTGGCGTTTGATATGTCGCCTAGTGTACAAAGAAAAGAAAAGGTTTCAGAGCAGCAGTGATTAGATTCACTGTACTTGATTTCACTGTGCTAACACCACGCGTGTGAAATTCTATCAGAAGTAAGGTGAAGGGAAATAACAATGTCTGACTTTTGCCGACGCTTGTCGTTTTAAGGGGGAAAGCACTGGACGTTTATTGCCTGACGATATATTAAAACATTTCGAAAGCCTATAAAAGACGTTTGCTTTTAACAAGGCATCAACTGTATTGACCTTTCAAACAACCCTCTCACACCACCTCGTTGTTTGATAAGAAGTTCAAACAAGGCTTTCTTATTATTTTTCGTCGACCTGATTACGGTGGTCGACAGTACAAACGGACGGTTTGAAAATAAACCGACGTATTGGGCAGTTTTTTATTAGTAAGCCGACCAAATGAAATGCGTCGCTGTTTCGTTACTTGAATTGGACAGATTAAGGAAAAATGCTTACTCTTGAAATTGGCGGTAATATCAAGCAGTTGCTCAGTAGCCGTAGCCGAATATAACGGTGAAAGCATCTTCACTTCTCAAAGCTGTAATAACTTTTTCAATGCGTTGCTTCATCCAGTTATACTGTATTATGTCACACAAAGGACAGCTTTTGCTGAACGGTGGATTTGGGTACATACGCCAAACATTGCCGCATAGATCCGTACAGATAAAGGGAATGGACTTGTTATTGATTCACTTCCAATCGCACTAGTTTTGGTGGAAGAACCGAATCGATCGAAGGAAAGATTTTTCGCAACAGTAACGCTGTATCTTTCACCACCATCAACCATTTTCTGAAATCCATTTTGTATCGAGAAACTTTACAAGGAAAAAGGCGTTAAGGATGTTACTTGGAAAAATGGGCTGTTTTTTTAAGTGGCAAAACAAATTGCTGCCGAAATCTAGATGGTCTGCAGACCCTAACAGCACCGCACAACTGAATCAATTTTCACCCAACATTTCGCCCTAAACCTAGAGATTACTTTTCTCAGGCAGTAATTCTCAGCCATCTGCGCAGCAGAACTACAATTAGCGTCATCTTGGAGGCCGGTGCCTGAAGTAGAGAAAAATAATTAATTTTTAAACTTTAATTGACCTCGAAACAAAACATGCTACTTTGTGATGAAAATGAAATTTTTCCATTCATAAAATTAATTGTCCTTCCACAGCCACACCCTCCATGCAACGTTTCGCGCCTTATGAATTCAAACGTCGTTGTTGCTTCCACTTTCAGTTCCCTCCCTGATTAACAGGTCAAACTGGTAAAGTCCCCAAGGAAACTGGTCTGCCATTCTTGACGGACTGAATCAACTTATCTCATGTGTACCTCGATGAAAAACAGATTTTTCAAAAATGACGCTTTGCATGTAAAAGGCCTTTAGCTAGCAAATCATGAGTTCTTTTGACAGCCCTTTGTACTGTAACGAGGGCCCAAGTGTTTGTGGCTTGACCACAAAATCTTTAAATGAACCAAGGTCTCTCAAGTCTGGTGCATGTTTGCTAGGCACCTTCAGGATTTCCTTTGCTGTCCCAGCGAGCTCGGCCCATGTAGAAAACCGCGCGGCGTTTGAGCTTCGATAACCGTGTTGGGCGGTCATGCTGCTTGTCTCAACAGCAAACCTTTCCTGCTGTTCATTCCGACCGCAGTTGGCTCGCGATTTGCCGTGACCCGACACTGAACCAGTAGTCAGCACGCAAGCCAATTCATTCCTTGCATTCGGATTCCTTCAGTAGCACACGCATAACATTTGCAAGCGGTTCTACAACGGAAACAAAAGGAAAAAAACAGCATGCCACTGACTCCTAGCTCTTGTGTGTTTGAAAAACCCTCGACAAGCATTAGCAGGTTCAGTTGCGTATCAGAGCGTTGAAGTTCATGGCATGGCGCGTTGCGCAAAACAGCAGAACACCATGGAAGATAGAAAAGCAGAAAGGCTAGGGGTAACAGGTTCAGTTAATATTTTGCGACAAAATTGATGAAGGCAGTTTTATATTTTCTGGGTTGACGAATAAAACGCTGTTGATCTATCTTATGCAGCCACCAAATATTCCATATTTTGCAACCACAGTAGTAGTAGTACACAAACGTTTTGCAGTCAAACCGTTTACAGAGAGTCAAAACGTTTGCAATTGCCTGCAATTTGGTGGCTGTTTGGGGCAGTTGGCTGCTTTCTAGCGTCTGACTGCAGGTGTCGGCAATCAAAGCATTTTCGAATACGCCTCTGCAACATACGCTAGCTATTGACGGTATTTTTATGCACGAAAATATGCAGACAACGTTAGTTTTGAGTTTATGGGAAATACAAGTGAATTGTTTGGTGCAATGTTGCGATCATATTTTCATCATAACGCGGAACTGACCACCCATCAAGTATAGCTGTTTCGCCGATGTACTTTGCCGTTCTTGAGACGAGATCTTGCATCGTTCGTATGATTCCGTATTTGGTTTAGCAGGTGCCGGAAATCAAACTGTAATCTGACAGGTTTAACCTGCTACTCATTCGGCTGGCTTTAGTAGAAGATATTGTTTTAGTTTTTTTTTATTCGTCTTCTTTTCAGTCTGGCGTGTTCTTTCTCAAAAAAGTTAATTAAACAAAACAGATGTGAAATGCTGCTTATACCACAACGTAAAAGTTGGTGCAATTCTTATGTCTTAGTGGGAGATGAGTAAACTGAAAAAAGGATGCGTTTATTTTTATAATTCGGATCACTTCCGTTTTTTGCTTTATCTGTCAACTCGCCTCGTTTTCTTAACATCTCCGAAGATGTGAAATGTAACTAAAAATATATAAACCAACCCGGCAATCAACCAAACGCTCAAGATGGATTTTTGTATTAACCATTCAGGAACGTTTACACACGAGTAGTAAAGCGAGCAAGAGTAACTGGTGTAAGTAAGACCGCAGCTGAATCCCTGGACAGGCTTAGTGAATTCCGAAGATTCGGTCAAACCTTAAACAAAAACCACCATAATAGGCGAGCTGCCGTCCTTGAGAACGAACTTGTGTCTCAGCTTCGGCTCAGCAAGGCAAGTTGGTCAAAGAGCTATTGTAGTTGTTTTGTCTGACGCTTGACTCTGGTCGCAGGCACGTCTTCGTATTTGTTCAGCACTTTGACCAAAACAGCAAATGACGCTGTTAAGTTTTTGTACTTCGCAGTATGGGTATGTGACAAAGCCGATAGGTCGACCTTTCGCCACCGGAAGCACCCCTCGTCGTGCGGCCATGTCTTTTTGCGTGCGAAAATCAAGCAAGACCGTTTGCCGATGGTTCGTCGTTTTCGAACCACTATTGTGTCACGTGCAAACGCCGCGCTGTTGCAATGCTTCACAAAGCGTTCAATTCATAGCGCTCGAAATCCTTGAACTGCTGTCCCGGATCAAATATCGATGCGGTCGCAGCTGTCTTAAGCAGTAAAGCTCAGTTTAAACGTGCACACTTTTTGAGCAAATAAACTCAGTTCAAATACGCTCGGTTTTTGTTCGGTGGGATGAAACAGGCGACCAACAGCGTAAAAAACAAATGACATTCGCTGCAACATCAAAGATAGCGTTTTGAACACGCATCACAGTTTTTTCATTCATCGCCCTCTGTTAAGCATACAAACATAAGCAAGAAAGTGGCAGGCAACTTTTAGGGGAGGAAAGAATATAAGGATTTTAAACAAAGTGGCCTTGTCGAAATACCTCATCTTGAGCGAACGCATTGCGTACGAAGCCCTAAGTTTCCATGGTAGCAGATGGTCGCGGTGGCTGTTTTTTTTCTGTTAAATCATCTTCAGCAGTAGCAATCGGTCGTCTCAGCTCTTTGTTTTCATTGCTAAATATTTTCAGTCTGTTTCCTGGGACGACCTGTTCGAAACTCGGTATTTGCCGCCAAGGGTTGCTCGCCCTCTCATTAACGCGCTGAAAAGCTGTTTTGTTACGAAGCAATGCGCAAAGCCGCAACGAACAAAGACTCGTCACGGATGGTCGCTTCTTATTAGCTTCTGTCATCAGGTTTACACCGTTACGCTAATAAATCTAGTTGCAAGTACTCCACAAACCGCAACTACTGAACACTTGCCTTGACCTAGTTGCTCTTTACATTTATCAATAATTAACTTGAAAGCCAGACAGCAATCAAAGCTTACAACCTGCCAGACAGGAATTAATCATTCTAACCGATTTTTTACAGCGGTGAAGGGTGCGAAACAACATCGTTTCTTTTTGTCGAAGTAAAAGCGATTGGTCGATCGAGCCTTTCATTGATGCAAACTGATGCCAATGCAACTGAGTTTGGTTACGTTTTGAGGAGGACGTGAATATCTTTGATATTCACGCTGGAAACAAACAGATTTTTGATTGATTGGATCGTTGTTAGCATTTTCAAATGCTAAGCAACTTCCCCGGCACGCGAAGGACGTAGTTGCGTTTTGGAACACTTCGACAAAATGATATTTTTTGTACAACGTTGTCCTACTGGCGTTGTGTTGAATAGGATCAATGCGTAGAGTATAAAATACTTCATTTGAAGCTTTAGCGAACGGTTTGCTTTAACACGTTTGTTTTAACTTGTTTTGTTCATTCCAAAACATAACATAATCTTTGAAAAACCCTACCCACCAGAACATGCGTGTGGATGGAGAAGGAAGCCATCTTTTGTAAAATTAGTAAAAGTTCGCTGAGCACTGTAAATTGCGTCAGTCACTGGGAAACACAAGCGTGCGTCGCAGAGGAAAGATTGTCGGTCGACGTTTCAAAATTATTTTGCGACATCTCAAATCTTTCCGCAAAGTTTTGCTAACGCGTTTTTGGAAATAGAAGCTTTCGCTCAAAATTATCGGTTTATGAAGCAAAACTCGAGTAGCAACTGAAAGAGCTTTCGTATTTGACTGAAGTAAATGTATGTCAATTTGTTCTCATTTTGAGGCTTTGCTCTTTTCCTGCGATCTCTGCTTCGGTCCATCCTAAAACTGCGTCTTAACTGCTACTTTAGATTCCGAAGCTGAATTTTTTCCTCAAATTTTGGACATTGTTTTCAATTACTGAGCAAGCGTTACCGCGGTATTCACTGTTTTATGTGCGACTAGAAGGATCTTCTCTGTTAGGAGCCTTTGTCACAAATGGGTCTGTGGTCAGCCACGTGAAATGTGGTCTGCGGCCAGAGATAACAGGGAAGTGGGAGATACACCATAAGAAAACAAAAATAAACAACAACTCTTAAGATTTGTTTCGAGCACCTGCTTATAAAAGTGTTTTGGAAGTTGTTTTTTTTTTCGAAAATAGAATTCTCTGAAGTTTTCGGATAGTGAACGAAGTTACAAACATCACATTCGTGGATCATTGGCTCCCGACTGGAAACGAACCCTTTCAGAAAAACGAGACACCTTCGAAACAACTACGTCCTTCGTGCTGGGTCAGAAGCCAATCGCTTTAGGCGGCGTGTTAAAAGACATCGTGTACCACGAGAGCCGTGGTGGCCAGCAATCGCTTTCGCAGTTTTTCTGCCGGATTGGTCCTGAGTGACAGTGAGCTTTGCACGACGGCATTAAAAACCGTGACGTGTATCAGTCATGCGGGGTGACGTATTTGAAAGGTGTAACATACTTCACTGTGCTATTTGGAAAGCTGGGGAAAATCGAATTTTCAATTTAGAATGTCGACTCTTCAGCAACTTAGTTGGATAAACACAACTGTTTGCTTTGAAGATTTGCGCCAAGTTTCGCCCAGTTACTATTGGTATCTAACAAATACCTTTTGTTTAAAATCACAGCATTTGAATGTTGATAGAAAGATATTCAAATAGATGTTGACAACACCAAGTCTAGAAGATTGTTTCTAGTCTTTATACTGTAGTAGTTTAGATATCCATAAATAATTTTAAAAAATAAACGATTGGTATGATCCAAACTGGTTTTGCGCAGCATATGTTTTCACATATCTTTTTGTACATACCTGGTCGGAGATGGCACTTAAATGCTTTGAAATAACGTTTCAAAATAGGTGAATCTTTTGTCTGTTGCATACAAGGCCATAACAGGATTTTAAAGTTATTCCCAAATCAGTTTGCTTGCGTGTGTGTGTGTTTGCACCAGTCGTACTTTTTAAACCGACACATTGGTATGAGTTATGCTCAAGCGAACAATTACTTCGGACTGTTTGAACGGATAGGCAGTCATTGCAGCCTTTAAAATCGGTAGGAATCATGCATGGTACTTACTCGGTTCCCAAATGAAAATGAAAATGCATGTGCGTTGCAGACAGATTTATAACGTAGGACTCGCGTGCGACGCACATGCAAATTCAGATCACACTTGGGCACGAAAAAAACATCAATTGATAACATCTATCCATCAAATTGGTTCACTAAACTATTGCCCCAGGTCGCTTTCACCATTTGCTAAAACGTTTATACTGGTGAGACCTCGGTTACACAAACAAAATCGGGCTCATTTTGGAGCTTAGTCAGTTTTGACACCACAGACCTAAACTGATGTGTGTGGGAACGCGAGGTCCGAAGGACCTTATATCTAGCGTAAAGTTCGCTTCCTTGAACTTAACCTGAAGGTTGTGGTCTGTAAAGCAAGTGAGTAGCAGTCTTCTTGGTGAAAACTTTAAGTGGGGAAGGGATAAGCTCGTTGGAGCGGTCTGGAGATCTTTCTGCGACGGGTGCAAAGTGGTTTGCTGGGTACATAAAACGGGTCGTTCTTGAGCCTCTGTTTGCTTTGCGGTATAATCAAGTAAGTAAAAAAAGACCGTGAAAGCATTGTCCGGCCCGCGGAAGTGGATACTTGACTCGAGGAAGCTTGTTTTGAATGGACAAGATCGACGCCTGATGCTGCGGATTAAGCACTGTCATAAACCGAGGAGACTGTTTGTCCACTTCCTTGTGGATCCATTGTAGCTGAAGAAAATCTGAAGCCACCAGCATCGCGCACGGGCAGCAGCCGTGTCATGCTGAGCTTGCGAAAAGTGTGACGTTCGCCCGGCTTCAATATAAATTCTTTGCAGAATTGGTACAGATACCGCAATAAAAGAACGCCTCGTTTGTTGAAAACTACTGGTTGCAGCTTTTAAGTACAATATGTAGCATTAAATACGTGAGTGCCGAGTATTTTAAACTGCGCACGCTTTCACTTATGGTTACGTTCTGCTCAGAACAAGTTGGCTGCAGGAACCTGTAAAAGGCGATGTTGAAATCGCAGCTGTTACCCTGTAAGCACTTCGAATCTCGTATCGCAGATTTATCCGAATTTGAAGATACAGCCAGTCGAAGGTGTGTCATCAGTTGTCTGCACGGTGTGACAGTGATCTGGGTTTTTCTTCGGTCATAGACCGAAACTTTTTTGAAATGACTGAAAAAAATTAAGTCATTTCGGTCAGAACGTTTGAAAATATAGGTTAAAAAGACATTGTTATGGGTGAGTTTTATTACAACCGTGAGACAAATGACCGAACTGTTTCAGTAACCAAAATGTCTCAGCAAAATGACCGAAATGTTTCAGTGAAAACAAACAGGACAGGATACAGACCACAGTTTTTGACCAATAGTGAGGATGTGCAAGCAGCTTGGTGCAACTTTTGGCCTGGAAAGAGTCAACGCGTGTTAACTTCCAGAGCTTAAGCCTCAGGTGAAACCGCGGTGCAATTTGGAAGTGTGTTTGAAGTATTTACTAACCAAATCTCGCTTCGATAGACCAACGGCAGCTCCAGATTTTGAAACCCAATCCCTTTGGACGCAGATGTTACTACTTGGGGCAATCGGGTACGGGAATCATACGCTCAGTTGCCGAGAGCACAGTCGTCGGGAGACGTGAACATCGGAGGCAGCAGCCAACGACACGAATCTCCCGAATGCCTGAGCTCTCTGCAACTGCAAACACGATTAGAGAACACAAGATCAATGTAAGAAACTGCTAAGTTGCGCTACATATTAAACGTACCACCGTTGAATTGTCGCTCTGCCAAAATTCTGAGGTTACAGAGGATCCGCCAGTGCACAGATTCAGACGAATAACAACAGTGATGATAGTCAGTGTTTTTTAAGGCGTTTTGCGATACCGAAGCGGTCTCTCAAATTTTTACAACGGTCTCTTGAAGTAGAGCTTGCTTCAGGACCATCTCCAAAATATACTAAAACAACGTTGCACAAATGAGGTCGCGAACTCCCGCCGCGCGACCAAAAACTTGAAGTGCGCGAACAGGATTTGCAGCGACGCAGCAGTACCTAGTTTATGGTATTAAGTGCAATATCATGGCATAACTTATATGTGTGCGCTACTAAAAATTTTATGCCCACCACTAAAATTTGCACCTCCGTATTAAAATCTTTCCTTACACCCATCTCGGTATTCAGATAAAATAGTTACAGTCCCTGAAAATGTTTTAACGGTCACCAAAGCCAAACCTCAAATAACACTGACGATACTCGTAACGTGATCAGGATAACAATAAGCCTCCATGAAGAAAAAGTCAGCAACCGGCCACTTCATGATTTGAATGAATACACAATCAATTTCTCTAAAGAGCCTAATCAGTTATTTTAGATACAAACAGAACCAGCAAACTGCGTTTGGAGTCTTTGGGTCTGATGTTGTCGATGTTCGAAAACTCAGATTTTTCTATTGAACGACTTGAAATTTGCGATCAACATTAAGAAGTCATGTCGTGGTAAAGTTAGAAAATGAACGGTGAACGAAACGTAAAAATTAAAAAAAGGAAAATGTTCGAGAATGAACGTGAGCGTAACGGAAAAATAAGAAAAAGGATTTCAGACTGTAGTTGATCTGCCGCTCATTTTGCTGTTCCACACAACAACATGTTCTCGGCGTCCTAATGGTCAAAACGTGCTAAATACAGAGCAGTCGCTGTGCCGAGTGTCTTCATCGGAAGATAAGCGACTCAAGCGGCCTTTTTCGTTCAACCCCTCCGCAAATAATGTCGAATGTGACGTCTGCTTTTCCTGCTCTACGTTTCAATTTGGAATCAGAAGCAATCCCATTCAGATTGCAGCATTTTTGTTTGTGTAAAGAGTCTTGCTGCGGAGGTTATTTAGTAGATTTTGTTCAATACCGCCACAGCAGTATCAGAGCAAGGTGCTCGAATTGAGAGATGGCACTTCTGTTACGAACGGAAAGTAACCAAAGCGCGCGAATGAAACGATAAAAGTTGTTTAATTTCAGTGATTAATGATCAACAAATGTTGAGTGAGTGTATGTGTAATGAGATAATGTAGTTTGGAATTTCTGTTTCAATGCCGAGGGTGTCATAATTTTCTCCTCGGTCACGCCTCTGTGTAATGTGGTACGGTCGAAACTACTCTCAGTTGCAAACGCGTAGCTTTTTGAAATGTTTGAAAGATGCCATTCTATTGGACTTACCAGGACCTTCTTGTTAGGAGACTGTTTATTTAAAACATGGCAAAAGCAATAACGCAGGCTGAGACATTGTTTCATCCAAACTAAAACAAAGTGATTAAATATACTTGGAATCAACTGCAAAAGACATGAGGGAACATCTTTGGATTATTCAATCCTGCGATGGAGACCGTCGTGCGATGGATTCACGGCAGTGCCAAAAGATGGGTTGGCTTGTGGAATGTATGACAAGCGCTTCGAAACCAGACTACAAGAAAAGAAAGTCACGGTTGGGTTACTTTTATCCCAACTGCTCATCTATTCTATCGATTTCCGAAAAATCGCAAGGTCACGCCATTACTTATGCAACCCTGGTCGTCGAATCGCCCTGCCTCAATTCGCTGCTGACACGAAAACTTTCTTTCGTAGTCATGTTTTCCATTGCTCTTCTCCCCGAAGTCAACAAATCGCCTAATCGCCTTATCGTGTTTCAAAAAATATTAGGTCTATCCGAGGTCTCCGCAAAAAAAACTCTTGATGCGACCTTGCCAGCAAGTCCAAGTAACGTCCAGCAGTTAGCAGCAGCTGCACGCCGTGACCACGCACAACACGTTGCAAGTCGCGAAGCTGCCACCTTCCGAGAAACCATCGAACACAGCCTAACCTCCGATAACGGCGGCCCAGTGAAGACTGCGATTCGTTGTTGCTGCGCTGTGACGCTAAACCCTTTCCCATCGCATGGTTGTTTTCAATCGCGAATGCGTTGCCAAGTTAGGAACTGCTGTAAATGCAAACAGTCATTTTATTCAAGCAATCATACACACTTTTCCACACCTGGCCAACAATCGGTTGCAGAGCGGCAGTATTTTAACGCAATTGAGCATCATGCCAAACGTCAAGGCGGCGTGTGCCAGGCGACAAAGGACGTGACGCCGTCCTGTCCACCTTACTGCCAGCGCCTGGACTCGAGTGCGAACGCGCAAGTGATCGTGTCCGAAAGTGCGCAAGCCGACCTGCGAAGCACTCCCCACTCTGCGAAAAGCTTCAAAAGACTTTGTCCGAGCGGCAACGTTGCTTGGGAAACTGGGAAACGCTTGAGAAATGCTGCCAGAGGTTGTGAGCATTCCGTCCATCGTCAAGGTTACTCCACGCAGTTCACGTCTACGCAGTCGACCGCGTGTCAATCGCCGAAACCGCTAACAACCTCATCTGCTCGTTTTAGGAAAGTGCTGAGCCAAACCAGGCGCTTGGCCGCGAATCAATGCCCGCGCATTGTCAGGCATGCCACCACGCCGGATGGGACGAACTTGCTCTTGCTTTTAGTCTTGCTCCGTTTGATCGACTCGCAAGCCATTCACGCTCTTCCAATTAGGTGAGTAGAACGAACGTAGTGAAACGCAGACCGAGTTAGCAAATGTCGGCTATCAATCACTGCGAGAGAAAGTCTACAATTTTGATTATTTTGCCCCAAACGTAGCTCATCAGCTACGTCAACAAGACTTTCGTTTGCAGATGCTTGTAGCTGACGGGTGTACATTTGAACAGATATGTTTAAATCCTTGGAAGTAAATTTGTTTTAGGAGCGTGTGATTCCCTGTATTTCACTAACGGCCATTCGATGTGGACAAAGCCGTTTCGCGTCTGTCGTAAACATCAAATGATCGCGAGCGGTTGGGAGGAGTATGCCGTGATTTCGCGAATCGTCAGTTGTCTATATTGCGTTTCTGGACTGCGGTGAGCATCAAACAATCATGAACGAAGTTTGAGGAATGGTCGTGTGACCACTAGCAATAAATAAGCTTTAAGCAATTGCAAATCTGCGATGGGATGATAAAGAATGTCATTGTTTAAGCTGAAAGCTGTAGCGTCTGCAAACATCATTTCCCAGTGGTAACCTTCTAGCTTGTGGCACCTAACGACGATGTTAAATTCATCAGCTCTAAAACACTTTCTTTTTTCCTTTGTCCTTTTGTACGAATGGGTTGGTCGGTTGGAGAAAGCAGTGACTGGTCATTATCCTACAAATCTTGTTTCACGAGTAGCAACAACTTCTAAACGGGATGATTTACAGATTGGGTGAGATCTGAGTAACGAATCCGCGCACCGATGTGCCCGCTTGCACGGTATTCGCATATTTTCGCTCGATCGCTCGATAATCCGAATTGGTACTTCTAAATTTTACAAAATTATACTGAACCGTCTTCTGTAAAAACTTCGTGGACTCTAAACAAATAAATATAACACCGGGTCACAAAAACTGCAGCATTACAGTTCTCTAAAAAAAGTCATCCGAACAGGGATGGATATTAGGAAGGTGATCGCCTTGCCCCACCCCTATTTCGGAGATGCCGTGGGTCCCCCAAAAAACATGCAACTGGCTTCAGAGATGCCGTGGGTTTGAGAGTTTCACAATTAGTTTTAGCATTGTTTGGTTAAAAAGCTTGCTTAAGAACCACTCTAGAGCCACAAAAGCTCTGAAGCAAGTCCTATGGTTTTAAAAAAAAGCAAAAGTTATGTGTAAATGTGCCAAAGGGGCCCCCTCAACGATTTTGATGTGTTAGGTTTGGCGCCCCTTTCTGAGAATTTGCATCGGATCCTAAAATCTAACATCCATCCCTGTATCTGAAAAAAAGCAGACACACATTCGTTGTTTTTTGCAAATCTGGAAAACAGCTTACGCCGGACACGAAGAAGCTCAAATTAATCGTTCATGTGTGTTGGGGAGGGTCTTTTCTAATTCTAATTATTTGCAATGCGCATGTTGCAAGTGAAGTCATTTACTCTGTTTTGGTCACCGTGCGGAGAACTCATGCTTGACTTATTCTAGCGTTTCTGCGCATTACCTATTTCTGTGCCGAAGCCCCGTTGTTCACTGCGAATTTCAAGCGTTGTTCTCCATTTGCGGTTTTACGTTTGAGATACAAGCATTCTAGTTACAGTACACAAGCTTCAGAAGCACATGAAAATGCTTACACCAAATCGTGTTTTAGGAAGTAACCAACTACGGCACTGCCACCAATTGGCCCATTGTTCCTTCATGCCATGACGAAGTCTTTGCGAATGTAATCAAGTGTCAAATGCAAACACGACACACATACTGTCCATTAAAACGCACAGAGTACTGTACATACGAATAATGGCAAGACCATATACACAGAGACACCCAGGAAGAGATTTGTTATGGTGTAATGCTGAGGTTGCCTATGCCTCAGCCGTACGCTCTTCGTTTTCCATGAAGGTGTTCTGATGGCAAGCAAGACACACACGAGCCGACTTCACCGAGGGTTGGGCTATCACGTCTGAACAGTCTATCACGCTTTCCTAGGACTTTGTTTGAACCACGCGCTAGGAAAAAACACCGCAGTATCAACAAACTAAGCAGACCGCAGCAAATCGAAATACTACGCTCACAACAGTTACGAAACATGGTAGTGCCAGACCCGTAGCCACGCTTAAATATTTGTTACCCCCCAAATTGTGTTGTTTCCAAGAATATTTGTTTTAAACGTGTAATAAAAACTTGACCCCCTAAAATGTATTTTGCCCCACCAAACTTTAAAACCTGGCTACGGGCCTGGGTGGTTCGATTCTGACGAGATAAGTACAACTTTAAGAACTTTAAAAAGACAAAAGCTCCTTAAAGTGACGCTTTCATCCTCAGAAAACGATTTGTATGACGAAATAAAAGAATGTTTTTACTTTAGGTCAGGAGTGTTTGTCGACAATAATGCGCAAACATTTAATGGTAACGCGTGAGTTGTACAGGCATGAAGCAATTACCGCTTAGTCATTGATCAAACGTAGGCGGTGAAACTCGTATCAAAGGTAACTTCTCCATGCTTGTTCAGATACTATTCGTTTCAGTCGCTTAATAGGCTTAAAACGTCGTACTGTGACTCTAGGGCAGTGGTTCCCAACATTAATCACCTCTAAAATCCTGATTGACCCCATGTGCTGATATACAAGTCTCATGATTTAAAAAATGAACTCCGTTTCAGCTAAGCAGCTTAACACGCCAGCACCTTAGTTCAAACAAGCTTTGGACCCAGATCTCGTCAATCGGCCTCAATGCCCCCCTGTGGGCGTACCAGGGGCGTAACGAGGGGGGCAAGAGGAAAACAATTCCCCGGGCACCGAATCACTATGGGGGCGCCGAATGACTGCTGGGGCGCCGAATGACTTGAGGGAGCGCCGAATAGTCCCAATAATGTCATCTATGCTTTCTTAAAATACAGTACATTTGCTTCCAAAAGACGTCAGATTCGACCATAGGGATGCCAAACTTGCTTCTTGCCCCGGGGCCATCTAACATCGTTGCGCCCCTGGGGCGTACGTCCAAATTTGGGAACCACAGCTCTAGGGGCTTCCTACAAACAAGCAGCTTCGCATCTGACATTAACCATAATTGTTCAGAAAGTTAGTCTGAGTCGAAGTCTTCAGGACTGATAACGAGGCAAACTGTTTCTCTTCCCTAACTGTCCGGAGGGTGCAGACTTGCAAGTTGATCTTTGCTTTTGCCTGGTTCAGCCTTTCGAGGCAGTTTATGAAGAACATAACTTGTTTTTTTGCCTACTGTTTCTTCGTGAGCTCAGTCATTGTCACGTGTTTGCTCGTACAACCTTGTTCACTGAGAAGGGTGACCTCACCGAAATGCAAATTAGATTCCAACAGAACTGCAGGCAAATTGTTGCTCTTGCTTGAAACAGCAAGTTTGAATTAACAGTAATCCCGGTGAAAATGTTGCTTCGCACAAGCCAGAACCCTGGCTTCCTTCGGACAGGATAGTGAGGGGTTCACTGCTTGTTGCTTTGCTTGTCGCAAAGCGGCTTGCTACACAAAACATTGCCATCGCCAGCACTGACGTTGGCCTCAGGCGCACTTGCCGGTGTTTTAGTACCTTTTGGACTCATTTGTTTTTCGCGAGCTTGCTTCTTGTAGCGTCTAATAGTTCGGCTCATATGATTTAAAGGAGGCAGATGTCCCAAAGCATCTAAAGACACCGTATGTACCGCTTCTGTTATGATTTGCTTCGCTGTTTCTTGTGTGTAAATAGCTTTATTTTTGATCTCTCGTTTTATCTGCAATATTTCTACCCGGCATTTGTCAGGTGGATGGTTGTGATTCCTTGCGTAAGAAACAATCTCATTTCCACAAATTTTGATTCTTGCCTTGCATTTGGCACGTTTGCGATTTTCACATTCATAGGATACAACACCTTTGAGCAAGTTTTTTTGCTTCACGTAAACAAAATCATCATACATGAGCTTCAGCTGACCCCGCTCGCTTTCGATAAATTCCATAACAGCGGATCTCACAAGCACACGAACGTTCGAATACAACTTTCTCACAAATCTACTTTTTCTAAGGTTTCAGTTTATACCTTGCTACTGAAAGCACTGCAATCAGCTTTCAAGCTCTGAGTCGATTGCACGTAGTCAAATCTTGTTAGACTGTTGCTAGGCCTCCGCCAAGCTCATGCAACCGCCGGTAGAATAGTCTAGTTCAATCTAACAATCACGCAGCTGTCTGACCGAATTGTCCTTCACGAAGCTATTGTTTAGCTGCCACGTACCGCAGGTGGCAATTGTTGCTTTATGTGGAAGTTAACCTATGTAGCAATTGTCCCGGCGGCAGTGCGTTTCAGGTGGCAATTGTCTCCCTCACAGTTATTTCCATTACAGCTCAGCAACAGTAATGCTCAGCAGCTTGTATGTCCGTACTTCAGTGTGTCTCGTGTAGCTAGTCTGCCATCATCTGCTAGAGCTTTAGAGCGTTTAGGCGTTTTAGAAGCAGACAAATATTACTCTTTGTTAGTTTTTGCAAATGAATGTAAGGTGAGCCAGTAGCGTAGCCAGCCCAAAATTTTGGGAGGGGCCAAATATTTGGACTTTAACCTAACAACAGTATTGGGGATACCGCCTTTCGAAGCACAAAACGTCAAGATATGCTAGAAATTTTTTTGGGGGTCATGGCTCCTTTGACCCCCCTGGCCTGTGAGGTGAGCGCTTTCGTGACTTTCGGGTTCATGAAATGCCCAGCTGGTCTTACTTGTTAATAGCGTCCGACAACTTTTCTAAAAAAAACTTGCTGTGTTGCCACTACCTACTGCAAGCTTGTACAGTACTACAAAACTCTGGTCCCTGGCAACACCACTACATTTTCGCACTTACCGTTTCTCAACTCCACTTGCCAGCTGTTGATAATTCTTTGAGCACCTGCTTCGACAGCACGGTTCCGGTTTTAAGGTGCAGATCAAAGAAGACTCTTATCCAGGGCACGCCAAGTGCGGTCCAGATTTCCAACGGTGGCAATCCAGGACGTTAAATCTTACCAAATTGTTTGCCGTGGTTTGCTCTGCTTTGCGTAATACCGCGCAAATAGTGTTTGTTGATTGATTGAAACCGCCACGGAGATGTTCGCCAAGTGAAAACCTCTCGTTTGTGCTTTTAGTCGAAACCACTGTTTGACGGCGCTATTTGACGAATCCATCTTGACTTCCATGTCAGCCAGTGCATGCCTCTGGCGTGTTAACGGCGAATGAACACCGCCGCTTAAACTTTTGTTGGATAGCAACTCTTCAGTCCAACCATGAAAACTAGGAAACCATAGAGTTTTTCCGCCTGCCGCGAACATTTTTGATGTTTTGGTTTGGAAATTGCGACCGCAGAGCACAGATGATCTGAAAGCCGTCTGTAAATTACACGAATGTGTTTGCGTGAGGCGATCACAAATACACAACCTAAACATACCAAAGTGTGATGACGAAAGCAGTGGAACCTCGTAAATGCATACAACTTTGTTAGAAGCAAACGCTCAAATGGCTTAAGCTCATTGTAGGGCCTCTTGCCTGCAGCTTTGTTATGGCTGATTTTCGTCTAGGTTTCCAGCTTGTGTTGGTATTCCCGATGCCGGGGTTTGAGAACTTTGCTGCTTGGTTTGCTCGCAAACGCCGCTGTTTGCGTAAACTGGGTGGTTAACAAAAATTGAAACAATTTGTTGCCTAGACAAAAAACTGATGTTTTTGTGTGAACGCCGTTCGACTTATTTCTTCAAATATTATCCGTTTTCTCGCGACTGAGACCATGGTAAAGAAGGCGCTAGACGCGTATTCTTTATGCGTGTAACGACGTGGATGGAGTTACAGCACTTTACTTATGAAAAGTTGTCTGAAAGCAGCCTTTGACGGCACTGATTCGTTTTCAAGCCTAATTCTTCCGAGCTGTTGCATTCCGTTCAAGAAGCTCACTTGAACAGCTTGGAAAAGTTTCGTCATTGTGCACAGTTTTCTTTCCACGAATTTGTGTCCAAGTCACGGTACGGCGTGGACGTGGGTTGTGTTTGCGGCCAAACGGACTTAATTCTGTCATTTTCCACGTTCCAAGCTAATACTTTCCGTATACCGGCTTCATGGTTTAAATCAGTTGCATTATGAAGACGGAAGTCGTGATTAGGTGTGCAATACAGTACTTCACTGATATGATTGCCTTCGACGAAAGGTTTGTTGTGACAAGCCTGCTCACGATTTCATCTTCAAGATTAATTTTTCGTGTACGCCTTCGACGTGCCAGCCCACCAATGCCACCCAAGCGTGACGCAACTTTTCGTGACAATTCTGCTGTTGTACGTTGGCGGGAGTTCGAATGTCGCCGTCAATAGTGCTGATTTTCTACCCGGCGTACAGCATGAATTTAGCCAGAGAAACATTTTAAAGTGAATCATTTTGTTGTAAACGTCAGCGTGTGGTTTTCTCGCCGATAAATTTTCACCAGAGCATGCAAATCCTGCTTAAAAGTCTACTGTTTCAGCCTCTTGTGGTCCAGGTTTTAACGAAGTGGCCACTCAGTGAATAACACTTGTTCGACGGGATTAAGCAGAAAATTGCAATGTCTTGGAGCAAGCCCAATGAAGAAATTAAGTAATCGTGCAGTGTTTTTACCTGGGAGAAAAACTGCGAACGTTAACGTGAAAACTAATACCATTTTATCGCTTTAATCCAAGTGGAATGCAACGATTCTGTGTTTACACGAACTCTAGAGACTTCTCGCATCTGAAAAGCACAGGCTTAGCTTGGGACATTGTTAAAATGACTCCTGCGAAAACAAATTTCACGTTGCAAAGGAAGTTTCCTGAGACCTGTTATCACTGCACAGTTCTAATGCACCATTAAGACCTTGCCATACTTCTTCTTAAGATGCTGATGTGCGACCGCCAAGTGACGAGTCGGCAGATTTTTCTTTTCTATCACTTTTCAAAACAAATGACCTTCAGTTGTTTTTGTGACATCGGCAGTGCGTTGCAGAGCAACGGTTTTAGAGGAAATATTTGGTCGGCCGACGAGCTAAAAATGACAAGCTGTAGTTTTTATGCGGGTATTTCCTCCTGATTCGGCCTTATCGGTGACTTAATTTTTTTCATTATGGATCTATTTTCTGCCCATTTCGATTCTCCCAAAACACCCTTGTTTTATTTGCAGTATGGGGTAATCTTGTCACACTGACTCATAATGTTGTAAAATCACGTCATGTCCGACCTGACGATCAAAAGGTTGCGATTGTCCAGCGCAAGTCGTTCAACTTGCTTCAGACGCGATTTTCGTTCCAACTGCCAACAAAAGACAATGACTTCGCTTTGTATACGTCATCGGCGGGGCCAGGGTTATAAACTTTGCGCTTGAGGCATCTGCTGTAATAACTAGACAGGGATCAGCCGCGTAAGACCCGGATGTTGTTTACTTGTTTGCGCCTTTGTTGTTCCAGGGTGACTAATGGCTGCTGATAAAAGCGTGTACCCGCCTTGCTGTTCTTTCGCCCCTTCACGTCTCCTGTCATGTGGGTTGTGCTTGACAACGTAATGCTGGTGCTTAACTTTGGCCGTGTTTGCGGCAGGTTTGTTGGCGTCTTGAGCCGCGAGTGAAAGAGCTGCTGTATTTTCACGTCAGTTCAGGTCATTTTATCTATTGGCGTTTCATCTTGTTTTAACAAATTTGTTTTTCGCGAAGTGTTTTTGCACGCGTCGCGTGTTGTATGCTTGTAGTGATCGCTGCGTTTGCTTCAGCGAGAAACCAAACTACAACGCGGTGTTGTATCAGAAAGCTCGTTTTGGTTAAGAGCATACGAATCCATTCAGTACAGCAGTTTGACCGACAACGTAAAATTGAAAAACCCTGTCAGTGATACTTCAACCGCAAAAGAAATGTAACGCTTGCTGGCAACACCTCCAGCTCGCTGTTCGAAATCGTGTGTAATGGCTGAGCACTTGATGTCTCGTCATAATTCATATCCGACTTCAAGCAGCTGCTGAGAGTTTCTTGAGTTTGGCTGGACGGCAGCCATCTTCGGCACTCACATCTTGTAAGTGAACGAGACATCGCAACTAATTTCACGCCTTCTGAAGATCGCAACCCGACGTTATGGGCTCATATTTCAAAGGGTGCCGTCGAGGCATGCTTACATCAAGACCAATGTTGACCAGCGCTTTCCTCGTTCAACGTGTCGTCATTTTAGCATGGTTGTGGGTTGTACAGCAATTTGTTCGAAACTGGGAATTGCGATAGAGAGAGGCACTTAACATTTGCGAAACTCGACGCTCGTGTTTATCGCAGCCAAGTACTAATGTCTTTTATGATTGTGGTTGACACAATAGACAGACCAGAATTGCAAAATTTGAAGGTGCCTCTTTTATATCTCTGAGTTTAAGACAATAAGATCGTTTGGAGACCACACGTCGATATTTCGTAGTATATTATCGTATTGCCATGAAAAACATGCGGGTTGTAAGGCAATCTAAGGAACGTTATGCACTTTCATAAGATGTCAAACCGTCCTAATGGAACTCAGTGTGATATATAGCCTTATCAATCTCAGCTTACAGCCACATTTTTTGTCTTGCGTACGTATGCACGGAAAAAGAATGGATTCTTTCTTGAAAAAGTAATTCAGGTTCTTGGCGGGTCCTGGCAGCCATTAGTTTCAAATCCTAGTGATTTCCTGTTTATCCACTGCACTATCGGAAATTGAAAAAAATGATTGATCAATGCACGCCTCAGTTCAAGCTAAATCTTTAGAACTTCACCGTTTGAGTTTAAAGCGTAATTGGTCTTGCACGGCAGCATTCGGCACGCTTTCATCTTGAGCACCCTCGTATTGTTGACGCACACAGGCGAAAAGTTGTAGAACACGTCGCTAAGGTACGTCCTGGGAGCCAGCACAGAAATTCGGAGGGAAAGCGACCGAACCAAATCGCCATTTGATTGTATGCTTTGCGAAGCGTCAGTCGACCGTGACAGATGCTTCGCGCAAACACGTCAACGGTTTTGTTCTGACCGCTTCTATTTTTCCGCTCGCATTCACAGGTGGGAGATCAGCGCGTACGGAGAATGCGACGTAACGTGCGGCAGAGGAGTGCAAAACCGGTCCGTAATTTGCCGGAAGAAGCCGGAAGGCGTGAACGCGAGGACCGGATCGCAGCAAGAGGGCGTCCGGATGCCGGACATAATGTGCCCAGCGCCGAAGCCCCAAACGAGACGAAATTGTTCTCAGGTGGCCTGTCCCCCGCAATGGTCGTTTTCACACTGGAGCAAGGTTAGATCTCGTCGTTCGTGCTGTGCAGCGTTTCCGGATAGGAGGAAATAAAAAAATATTGTTGCTGACAAAATTTTAAATGGAATTCCTGATAAAGTATCGCTGATGATAATACCAACAAAAACTGTTCAGTAATGCGTCATCGGTTCGAGGTAATTTTGAGCTTTTCGGCGGAGTTTTGCATTTTGCACATCAGTTTATGTTCAAAATATGACGGTTGACATTGTACACGGTGACGTCTTTGACGTAATACGGTGGTTCACTTAAATTTCCACCTAAAAGTTTCGTAAAATTGCTTTGCTCATTTTATCGATACTGCATGTGCGTTTGTCATTTTAAACAGAGAGTTATTAGCGTCGAATGTGCAAAACTACAGTTTGAAGTCATGAAATACATCTTAAATTCACTAATGTTTTACAGTTGCCACTTCTAAAGGTTCGTGCATTAATGGCCAGAATTTTTGTACATGCCTTTGGTGAACAATTTTTAACAGCGTTTGTCTCGCCCGTAGCCAAGCGGTACAAGTGAAAAAGTAACTCATTTGCGACGGATTTAAAATAACTACAATGCTAGGTTGAGAGCGTAGGCTTGCATCAGTGGCGTACGCAGAAAGCTTTCATGGGGGGTGGGTTCATTCAGTGGCAGATGGTGGTCATTTGTATTTGGTGTGCGCTGTTTGTGACGTCACAATTTGACGTCATATTCATGTTTTCAAGCGAAGTTCGTTGACATAATAGGCGTATTCTTCTACACACTCTCCCCTCATTAAAAAAAAATCAAGCCCTATACAATCGCCTTATAATAAAGTTTTTGTAAAATATCAAGCTCAAGGGGTGTTTTTAAACCCCAACCGCCCCTTTGCGTACGCCCTTGGCTTGCACGCACCAGTTTGGATTCTCACACTTATCTAAAGAGGTAAAATCATCCTCGCAGAGATCGTTCTCACGCAACCGCAATTGTTCTGGCAAGGAAGTAGTATTGTGACAGCGGCTGCGCAGAAAAACGATTGCACAATTCTCGTGTGCCCACGCCTGTGAACGTGTCTTGAAAACACAAACTTTTGCAAGTAGCCTTCCGCTGCTTGAAAAAAACTGCCCTTTGACTATTGCTTAATTCAAACTGAAACGACTTTGCCAATAGCCCTGACAACGTCTTTCTCGTCTTGCAGTGCAGTCGCACATGTGGCACAGGCGAACAAGAAGGGAAGTTTCGCTGCATGCAGAAGTTGGGCACAGGGGAGACCGTGCGCGTGCCGTCGGAATACTGCCCCCGCACCAAACCAATGCCGCCCGTGCGACCGTGCATAGTGCGGCAATGTCTGGTGAAGTACGCCGTGCAGAAGTGGTCTCAGGTGAGCGATGCGCAACTTGTTCGCGTCCTGGCGCCGTTGCCAATCAGATTTGCAGGTGTTGCCGATCCGCGCTTTCGGCGATTCGGTCGCGTGATGTCAGTTTTTCCGCCGGCAGGGCAGGTCCGTAACCGGGGCAATTGCCCCCCCGCGAAATTTTCAAAAACATGTTTAGTTGTCAGGCACAACATCAAGTTACAATTATTTTGCCCCCACCGAGAATATCAGCTGGCTGCGGACCTGCGGCGGGGCTTGAGTGGTGCTGAGGAAATGTTGATGGACAATGTTTTATTTCTTCAAGAAACAAAACAGCTGTACGGCTTGCTTAAGACATTTTGTTCTTGGATGGGTGGTGTGGAATTTCGTACAACACTGCATTAGTCTGTCCTGTGTTAAGCATGGCGTGTTCGAAAATGGGTGGCTACGGCAGTTACAACTTCCATTATCCCATTCCTTTAGACAGCATGGTAGCTCTGTAACATTTGTAACGTTCTGTAACGTTTACGGAGCAGAATATGACATTAGGAATGGATACTTGCCTGAAAGTGCAAAAACTTCGGCTTCATCGTTTTCAAATGAAGCCGCAGTTTTATGACAGATTATAAAGTGACGTAATTTTTAAAGGATGAATTAAGAATGGGCGTAGTTTGATGTGTAATAATACCGACAAAACTGCATAATTTTCCAGTGTGGGTGAATTTTCGTCACTAATTTGGAACACGTTTCATTTGATATTCACAAAAGTTCTAAGTGAAAATTCGTTCTAGTTTGCATTGATGAAAACCGGGTCTGGCAAAAATAAAATCGGTTTTGGGTAAAAATGGTACATATTTTAATGTACGAGATAAAATGAAAGCGATAAACGAAGAATTCGCTGTGCTTATTCTGTGTTTTATTGATGATGTGGTCCGCGAGAAGTACTATAGCCTGCAAATATGTTACTGCTGTTGGATCTCAGTGATATGCGCAAAAAATACAACTACAAAGCACACGTGACCAGTCCAACATGACCTGGATCTTATTACGTAAAGCGCGCTCTCGAGAAGTGCCACAAACTAGCTTGAAGTGCACTAGGGTCGTGCTCTCTGCTGTCCAGCACCAAAGTTAATTGTAAATTTCTTCTTTTCACCGTCTGGTCCCTTTTTTCAAGTGAAAACACGAAGCTCAAGATCGTTGCTGGCGAAGTTATACGACCCACTTCCGAAACCTCAGGCTTTAAAATCGTGCCTCTGTTCTTACGCGAATCTCTACACTTCAAAAACCACAAAAGCAATCAAAGTCACTTTATGAGTCAGTTTGCTATCCAAAAGCTTTTAAGATGTTCAGGACCCAGACAGCGGACCTGAGCAGAGGAAGCTTGCGCTGCTTCCAGCTTCACGTGCAGATTTTGAAGATATTGCCAGTTCCAGACGTCGCCGAACAGTAAGCTGATTTCGGGACAAACCACAGACGTCATTAATTGCCGAAATCAAAAAACGGTTGTTCCGATCGGACGCTGCGCGTTGGTCCAACCGCAAACATATCCTTGAATCGTTCCTAATTCCAGAACAAACAGGGCGTCATTTATCGCCGTGCCAGCGACCACAAAGCAAACGCACTTGACGATTTGAGAGTTTAACAGCTCAATACAACGTGTAACAACTCGACAGGACAAACCCGGGTTACTTGTCATACGCGACATGAGAAACAACTGTTTGCATTTTGCCGATCAGGCCATCTGCTTCGTGCGACAATAACTGTAAAGTCGTTTTCTCTGTACCTCTTTCTAGCTTCGCGAAGTGCCGCTGACATAAAGCTCACTTGAAAGCCCATTCATGTAAAAAATAGTTATCATGAACTTTTAAGAAGTTGTGGAAATTGTGTTCGTGGCGTTGACAGGTAAAGAAACAACCATTGTGGTTTCGTAAGGCTGTATGTATTTTATTTTGAAAGTTTTACTTGCAATTGCCGATACTCAGCTTTGTTTCTACATTTGAACGGACAAAATAGTTTGAAAGTTTCGCGTTTCTGAAAACTATTCCTCAAGGTTCTTGTTGTCGAAATGCCATACGCTGGTATTTGATGTACAAACGTTTTTAAAAAGTGAGCTTCTGCACAAACGTTATTGCGCATTATTAAAAAGAGAACACGTGTGTTTGTTGGCAGAAAAGCTTTCTCTAACTCACACTGTTCGTGTTAAGTGCAATGCCAAACGCAACGGCTATTTTCTATTGTGAAGACATGACTGAGAAATGTGGATTTGATGTCATATTCATAGATTTTATGTCATAACCATCAACCTCCTCGTTTGCTGATTGTGCAGTGTGTACGCACAAGATTTATAAACGTGTTAACTTTAGCGGTAATGCGCAGTAACAATGCTGCAGCAGGCTTATCGTCAGGTTTTCAGAAAACACCCTGATAAATTTAATCCTGAACTTGTCTTTGAATAAACACATCGGACCACTTTACTGTAACGTCAAATTTGATACGACGCGAAACGGTGCTAAAGATAATTTTACCAACTCATGCAACAGGCAACAACTTCCGAATACAAATTACTGGTAGACGTGCTGCTATGCGCTTGTTGCGATTGGTTGAAACTAATTGAGTGCTCCAACGTGCCGGCAGCGGAGAGACGCGATTCAATCTCGTAGGCCACTGGAGTTCTGACCGACTCACCCTACGTGTAACACGTGATTGCATGGTGCCAGCCACAACGTTTTTCTGGTAGTATCTGTGAATGCTTTGTTGTATCTGTTGTGATAGTTTCCTTGTTTGAGAGTAGCACTGCGCTGCTGGGTTCAATCACCCCAGGCCTCGCGCTGAAGACCTTGTCAAAACTGTCCACCGGCAACCAGGCGATATTTTGTTCACGCTCGAAAGCAAGTAAAGACCGTTTAGTCCAAACAGGAGTTTTGGGTCAGCGTGAAGATGTGAACGTTGCGCGTTCACGTTAAGAAAAACATCTTTCCTGCCTTCACAAAGCGATGGACTGTCGAAAACCCGTCAACAATGCTCCAGCTGGCTTGCGATTGCGATTCTGGCGGGGACTTGAAGGAGTAATCCGCAACTAGTGTCGCCAGTCACGTGACAAAACCCAGTGCTCTTCAGTGAGACCTTCCTACAGATGTTCTGCGAAGCGGTTGAACTCTAGTAGCCTGTCATTTCTTTGCTTAGCGAGCAAGCATGTTGGCCTCAGTGTGTTTGACTTGGTAATTGCCCTGATTCGCCGCAGGCAAACATTGCTTTTTGTTTATTTTTCATTTTGATGTATTTCTTTCGCATCTGTTATTGAAGGACACTGTTGGCAATCTCAATGAAAAATTCGCCAACAATGTTGCCGACCTTTATTGCCTAGACGATTGATTTGTTTGTAAAATTTGTTGTTTTTGGTGTAACACGTACCTTAAAAGGGATGCTAGGGTAGCAGCAGCGTAGGTAAACAATAACGAACTGTTTTGTGTACTTTTTTGTGTTTTTTGCAATAGACTCCGCATTTAAGAGCTTCTATGCAGTACATGTCTCCAGTGCGTTGACGCTGGGGATGAAGCATTTTGTTGATCTGTCCGTAACACTTGTTCCCAATGCGTAACAATTCCGTCTGTGGCAGACTGTATCTCGTTTGAAACGTCAAACACTTCACTTCCAGCGAGACGCTACGCGGCACGATCAGCTGCTTCATTAGCTGAACAGCAATCGCGGCTTCTTCTTTCCAGAATATCCTGGTTAAATTTGTAATTTTCCGTTTACGCGAAATCTTTAAAAAAGCGGCGCTTCAGAACGGATATTTGACTGTGAAGTAACTTGTTTGGAACAAAAGTGTCGTTTTTAAGACTTCTTTATACAATAAGCAATATCAATAAATGCAGCGCAACGAGTTTGAGGCCATTTAAAATGGCCATCAGAAACAGTGGCAAAGCTCACAGTAAAACGGGGATGCATTCGTGTGCAAAAAATCGTGAGGTGATCACATCTCTCAGAATTGACGATGATATTGCATTGCCGGGAAAGGGCGAATGACCAGTGACAGCTCAAAGTTGTCCAACTCTTCATCACTACGAATGGTTTTTGTACTTTTTGCCCTGCTAGGTTCTTACATTGCCATCTGAGTGCGACCTGAAAACCGTTAAAATACTCTATAATAAGGCAGCTCGACGGTGAAAGCAAATTATGATGTTATAATTGCACAACACATGTTACCGACGTTTTCTGTTTGAATAAGATTTTAGGACTGAGGATGCGTAGTTTTACATCAAATCGCTTACCTGTTAAAAATTTTCTGATCGATTCCTTGCTTATCTCCGTTGTGGAGAGTATTTGTCACCGATGACAGTTATAAAACCTACCGGCAACTTACCTTCAAATTCTTCAAAGCTTCGCGCAGAAAAGAATAATGTGTTTTTCCAGCTTTCCGGCGATTAGAAGCGAACTTATATGATGTTCTCAGGGAGCATATTTACTCGTGAGCCAACTCGGAAAAGCAGGGTTTTGTCGCGAATGGCGACGCGATCATCGTAAAAGATTTGGCCTTGGTGGAAGCTGCTCCTGGTCGTGCTTTTAGGCCGACGCGACAGTAAACATCGTCCCCCGCTCGTAGTCAAACGTCAGTAGCTCGTTAAGCGCTCGTGAAACAAATTTGCTTTTCGTCTAATCGATGGTTGATTGATGATGCAACATCTCAACTGTTCGTTTAATGTGTCTCGACAATAAACATTCAGGGTAGTACCCCGGGCCACGATTTTGCAGCACTCACTGCTGCGAACTTGCTTTCTAGTCAGTCTGCAGCCTGACCAGCGACAGAGACCTCAAACCCAACTTCCTTTTTTTGCATCGCGTTTGCATTTTTCCAGTTAGATTTCACTTGAAACATTTTTAAAAGCAGCATTTAGTTTATTTTTATTCAAATAGACACCAAATAATGAACAAAATCCAAGCGGTTCTTAGTTACAGGAACAGCTCAATTATTCATACCTATTGGCATTTTCTTCTCGCACGTAAACCAAACACTGGGTGACGATTCAAGTCAACAACTCGGTCTGAGATCCAAAGTGGAATCCCCCACAGTTGCAATGTTTCAGGGAAAATCCGCAAACACGGCAAGATTTATGTGTGTGTCTAACAAAAGATGACGTCACCTTATCCAAGGATTTGTGTAGATAATCGTGTGTATAGCACGTTGAGTGCGATGGCGAAAAGATGATTTTATTGTGTATTCTCTTCATGCGGGTGGAAGTGTTGCAATTTGTTGTCAAAGTCCCTGCTGTGCGGCAGCCTGATAGTAAATGAGAGTGTTTTTGTTGTTTTTTTTCAATCAAAAAATGAGATTGCTTCTGCTAAACGCATTCATGAAATGCATCACGTACAAAAACATTTGGAATACAGAGAGCGCATTATTTGGAAATATTGTATTTTTGTTTGGTATTACACTGATGGCAACAGTTGCTGACGCTTGTCCACATGAGAAAGTCAGTTACGTACCTTCAAGCAATCCAACCTTGCTTCGAAAAGTACATGAGTCCCCAGCACTGTCGCTTTATGCAACACCGCATTTAGTGGAAAGGATCCAGAGAGTGACCGCCTGCATCAAGTCCACAAGGAAATCTCTATGGACATCAAATCATTAGCGTGTGTTCACACTCATGCCACATGCGAGGCTGTTACTCGTTCGTGAGTTTTTCGGCAGGATGCGGCAATTCCTATGCTAAAACGTCGCTGCTGCAAGTGCTCATGTTCGCCTGAATGAATCAAGTAAACGGTGTTTTATTTTTCAGTGTCACAGCTCGTGCGGAAAGTCGTTTAGTACCAGGACAGTTGTCTGCATTCAGTTCATGGAAGGAAGTTTGAAGCCTAAGCGAGTTGCCGACGTGAACTGCCGGCGACTGCGCAGACCTGCCTCGCGGAAGACCTGCAAGCTTCAAAAATGTCGTAAGATCGATCGGCGCGGGTTTTTAGTTGTAAGTTATCGAAAAAAATATCTCGTTTCGAACGCTTTTTTACAAAACTTCAGCGCCGTCCATCAACACGACAGACGAAGTTTTTATTCAGACTGAGGAGCAGGCGAAGGTGCGTCTTCGAGTGGGCGGTGCTGCATTCATATTCCCCAGCACGACAGTCGTCGTGCGCTGCCGCGTGGAAAGGTGAGATGCCCTGAGTGTGTGCCATGTCCCGAATACATAATGCTTCGTGCGTGGAAAGGTCACGTGCCCGCATAAAAACGGTGGGGAACGTTTCTTTTTGCGCGATTTCTAGTTTGCATTCAGAGCGTGCGAGCACGTCTTTTGCAGGTTCAAGAAGAACCAGATATACTGGCTTTACAACGAGCGGCGGCTTTCGGTCGGAGATCGTCGCCGGTCCAAGTCAGCCGACGGCTCGCTGCGCATCGAACGAACCCAACCAAGCGATTCCGGGACTTACACCTGCGTTGCGGGCACTGCGAGAGCGAACATCCGTCTGACAGTCACTGAGAACACTACACGTAAGTCGCATTGTGTCGTCGCTGTTTGTCGCGTTTGCTCGCCGTCCACTTCCCACCATCAGTGGGTTGAATAAGCGACGACGAAAAATCGTCTCAGAAATGTTGTTTGTTGACGAAAACAGACTTCTGCTCCCATATCGTTAGAACACTGTTATTTATTTAAAATAAAACCCGTTGATCACCGCGACGACCATCACCGATGGCGTCGGGTCCGTAGGCAGGTTATAAGGTTTGGGGAGGCAAAATACATTTTTAGGGGGGAAAGACTTTTGTTTTTAATATATTTTTGAAACAAAATTTTCTGGGCACAATTTGGGCTACGGGCCTGGAAGGGGTTAATCTTAATGGAAACTGAAGACGGGTTTTGCCGCGACCTTGATAAACACTGCTGATATTTTTTGAAATAACATAAAATATTTCCAACGGATTTCTTAGAGCGCACACCCCGGCTGGTGACAGTAACTGGTTGACCCTTGCTTATACTTTCGTAGATGTCGCCTTGGAATAGAAAACGCAAACTTGTACTTTCCAGGCGGGGAGCCCGAGCTGGTCCCGTTGCAGCTGCAGGAGCCGCCCATAATACCACCAAGCTTCCCAGACGTCGACGTTCCGATCGACTTTCATCCTTACCCTGAGAGAAAGAAGAAGCAGGTCCCTCCGATAAGGAAGCACCACTCGCCGTGGAGATTCGATTCGAGCCTGATACCGCTCATCGACGACGGGCCATCTGCCGTGATTGACATGCGCACCAGTCGAGAGCCAGTTTCAGCCGCAAGCTTCCTTCAGGATGATCTCAGCTCGGACGTTGACAACTGGGACGACCTAGTTCCCGCTGACGTTGTGGATTACGAGACTGAACCGGAGCTCGACACGCAATCGGTGGGTTTCACTTTCTTGCTGCGGTGGTGGTCTACTCCGCAAAGGGTAGGCTGAAGTTTGATCAAAAGCGCGCGTCAGCTGCGCAGAATTTAAACATCATTTGCGAAGCCGCTGTGCTGGTTGGACTGCAACAGTCTAGCGCAGTGGGTCTTAACCTTTTTCTTTACCACTACTCAAGTACTTGTGCTTTGTTTCAAGCCCCCCCTGGCTATAAATATGTTGTAAAACCAAATGTATTGTTTGGTAAATTTATTGATCAAATTTCCAGTGTTGTTAAGCGCTTAAGGGCTCGCGCCCCCCTGGAAATTTATTGACGCCCCTCCGGTTAAGAACCACTGATCTACCGCAACACTTTATGCAGATACTGAGTAAATTTGAGCAGTTGGTCAACGCCAGCCCCCCTGCTTACATTGATCGAACAGACGTAGACGGAGATGACTTTGTCGCAGCCGCGGAACTGAACGAGGTGGACGGGCAAGGCAACTACGTCTTTCCTGACGAGTCCCCTCATCTTGTTTCCAGGCATGACGAAGGTATGTTCACAATACTTGGCGCGCTGTGCAAAAGCGCTGATGACAAAAAGCACGTGATCTTTGTTGAAACGCACCAGGGTTGCGCCAAAACCAAACACGCTCGTCCTTTTCGCAGAAACGATGTGGTCCAAGGGCAGATAACGGCGTTGTTTTGGTGTGTTACAGGACTAGAAGTCAAGCCTCAGCGGTGCAGATGGACGGGACAATTTAATCCCAGGGAGCGCACCCCCTCAACCAATTACAGGGTTGAGGTAAAAATAGCGAATGACTCACAAAGCAGCCGATTAGTTTTCATTCGTTTGAATTTGTCCGCCGTAGCGGGAAAACCGACCTGCAATTCCGAATGCGATGCGCTCAAGTAATAGACGCGGCGATTGCGATAAAAAGTTGAGCTTTACGGTCGGTGACAGTCAAACGCTCATTCATGCGATCGGATTACAGCGGCTATTTTTTGAAGTCATGGCAACACCATATATAGATGTACTGCTCATCCACAATACTTCGGAATGCCAAGAAAACGGCCTGCTCTTTTTTTAATTACGCAAATGACCGAGAAAAGTACTTGCTTCACCACGTTGTAACTTGGCAGTATAGTTTCTACCTCAAAAGCAAAAACCGTAAAGTTTACTTTACAGATCAACGCAATCCTTCAGAGAACAGTTTACCAGTTACCCGCGTCCAATCACTTTAGCTCGCAACGTGGCGGATAATCCGGTTAACATAAGGTCGGATTTTATTGTGCGGGGTCCCGCTTGAGCGACTGTGAAGAATAAAAAGCTTCTTTTCTTCCTGGATTTAAAAAGATACGCAGGAGGCATGTTAAGCTCGTTCCTGCAGGCATAATGACCTTCTAAAGAATTTACTTTTCCATGCAAGTTCCCCAATCAAGGATAAACCACAAACTCTTCCATGGGTTTTTGCGCAGCACACTGATTGGTGGACAGCGAAAGTCACGTGTTTTTTGTCAAGCTACGCATAGAAAGTGGGTCAAGCATAAAAGTTTATTAAAATCTAGATTTTCAGTCTTTTGAGCTGCAGTTCTGTTTCGGTTTGTACAAAATACAGTAAGTATATCTCGCTTAATTTGTAGCTTGAAAAAAACATAAAAACTTAGCTGCTGTGTTAGTTTTCTTGTCGTAGGCCGCGCAATTTAAATTTTGATCGATGGTCAGCTTTGTCCAGTTTTTTCGAATTTGAAGATGAAATGATGAATTTGTGGTGTGGTCAGAAATCGAAACCGAGACCGGTGCACAACTACTGAATTGCTGAGACTGATTTCACAAAATATTTTTAGCACTTTGCTCGGCATATTGGTTAGCACTGACGTTTGGCTTGAGAAGAGTGTGCATTGACTGTGTAGAAAGAAAGCTAGTTATTGAAACATTTTTTCTTTTAAAATGCGTAGGAATTTTAGCCTATTTTTGAACCCCTGGTGTTTCTCTGCGTTCTGAAGATTGTTGCTGAATCTTGATAATGTGAGACACTTGATGCTCGCTCCAGACACGCGCTGAAAACGTCATAACCTGAATTCTTTTCTCCAATCCACTCTTCGCCATTCGGTGTTACCGCTGCAAGCACCTTGTGTTGCTGAACATCTGTTGCTGGATGCTAAAAGAATGGGCAAACGCCACGAATCAATGCAGCAGTTACACTTTAACGCACAAAGCAAAGATTCCGCTGACAGCTTAAGTACACCTCTGTGTGATGAGGCTCAGCCGCTGAAAGGTCTTAATTATGTCTGGAGGGAAACGAAACGATGTATGGCGCTTACCTTGCTGAGGGTGACAGCAGAGCAACATCTCGCCCGTAATTCATCCTCCTTCGGCAATCTCTCTGCGCGGGGTTTTACGTTTACGGAGGGTTCGCTTTCATTTTTTTACCAGAGCTAGACATTGCACAGCAAGCTCCAGTGATCATTGGCCAGCCCGAGACTAGCTCGGACATTCAGCACGGACCGGAAGTGAGTGCGAGCGCTGGAGGGAGTTTGATCGCTGGCGACGCTCAGCGGATAACAATTCTCTGCGAAGCGACGGGGAATCCCGTGCCAGAGATCAAGTGGTATCTTGATGGAACAAAACTACCGGTGAACCGAAGGTAAGTTGTGCCGTTCGATAGCACTTTGCTTCAAAATGGGAACTGTGGAAGGTTACTGATACTTTAAATCAGCAAAACGTGTCGGCGACGTTCAACCTTCATTCATTCCGCCCTCCAATATTCCAACTTCGTTTTACAAGCCTCTATTGTCACACACAAGTCTTGAAGATAAAGAGCATTTATCCTTTACATATACGCTCTTGGTTCCAGCTTTGTACGCATTTCTTATGCCGCTCACTCACCAAAGCGCTGTCCGTCGCAGACAGTACATCATCAAAGCTGACAACTCTCTCCGTCTGATCAACCCGGAATTTGGCGACGCCGGCACTTACACTTGTGTAGCGACAAATATCCATGGCAACGATTCCCGTTCTACAACACTCAGTATTGCCCAAAAACCCCACATCCTGTCAACCACAGAAGCATACGAGGACTTCAGCGCTGATTTGGTCGAGGTCACGGTCGGGTCAAGCATACGTTGTCGTCTCGGTTCAACGGTCAAGATTTCTTGCCCAACAGAAGGTGAGGGGTCGTTTCGCACACAATTCTAACCCTGACCATCGTCGCAATGCTTAACTGATATGATCTATGCCAGGGGTGTTCAACGTTTTGCTATTGCCGGCCGCATTACTTTTATTTGTATGAAGTACGGCCGCCAATGAGTTCGAGTTATATTTATGAGATACGTTTAATTAAAGAATACATTCATACATAAATTGCGTATTCATTCTATAACTCTTTGTGGCATAACCATCCAGATTGTTACGCATCGTGTCGACTGATTTTCTCGCCTTGTGTTTGTTTTTCTTCGATATACGCCAGCACGGCCGCCAAATCTTATATTTTAAATTACATGTGGACGGCCGCAAATTTCATTATCGAAAGCCGCAGGTTGTGCACCGTTGATCTAAGCACACCGAAACGTTGTTCAGTTTTGTGCTTTTTTTATAGCACATATGTTCTTTGATTGACGTTAGCCGATTGCTAGAAAAACTGGTCGCGTTAAACGTCTTTTGACTTCAAGGGCAAACCCCACTGTAAATGATTCTATTTTTTGTTAAATAACTGCCAACTACAGTAGTTGTTGTTAAATAAAAACTTTCCTGACTTGTATCATCAGAAACAGAACAAGGACATATTCAGGATTTTCTGGCAATGTGCACAACAATGTAAATACCAGCAACCGTTTCTTTCGTTGTTTTTTCCCTCATTTTTGAGAAACTGAAGACTTGGCTCACTGCTCTGGCTTATGATTCCAGCCTATCCGGATCCTTGGGTCAAGTGGCGAAAGGATGGCGGAGGATTGCGCGAAAACGCGAAGGTGTTGCAGGACAACTCGATCGAGATCAACCCTACGACCACAGCTGATCAAGGCTTGTTCGGCTGCGAAGCAAGCAACCCATTCGGAACGGACTACCAAGCCTCGTCGCTGGTGTTGATTGGTGCGTTCAAACATGATGTCATAATGATGAGTTTCGCCAAAGCGGCGGTTGCCGGGACAACGTCGCTGTACATTCAATCTTACCGAAAATTGATTTACATTCCACATGGCTGTTAAACAAATCATCGTGGCACCTCCAAAATTAGTTTAGCATTTCACGCTGCAATAATAATGCCTGTTGAATAGCGCTTTTTACTCTTCCATTGGCAACCTGCAGCGCTGTTCGCTTTCCAAAGCGTTCGCTTTGCGAGTAACACCATTGTTAACTGGGTGTTGTTGCATATACCCACGCTACGATTTCGCTTTGCAAGGTTGCAGCTGTGCAAAGTTTCTGAAGTGTAAAATATATTCCCGATGTTTCTTCTGGCAGATCCTCCACACGCTGCCGATGGCTTAGACTTGAATCCAGGCAAAGACGGCATGAACGGTCTGCCCGAGCTTCTGCTCACTACAAGCTCACCTGAAGAGCACAGGGTCAAGGCAAACAGCAGCGTAATGATGGGTAAGACAAAAATCTGCCCGTTACACGCGTTTTTGCACATTTCTTCACAGGCCATGGAATTGGAGCCAACTTTTTGAAAGAGCTCACCTTTAGTAGTTTAAGTTCAATTGCAAACAGCTTGCCATCAAAGTCGACGATGTGATGGTGGTAGCGAACTTTCGCGGGTTTGCGCCGAGAAACTATGAGGCAACAAAACGTAGAATGCTTTTTTCCTTTCACCTTTCTACGCAGCAATAAAAACTGTCATTCATTCCTAGGCTGAAAGAGACAATAAAAATGTAACACTGACCAAACCAAGAGTAATGGCCGAGGTTAAGCAGTTTTTTGCCACTGATTTTATGGTTATAAAGTATACTCGGCCAGCGTTTTACCTGCATCACAGAGATGACAGAGGTAGTGAATCGCCTTCATTGCCTCTTGTTCAAGTAGAAACGTAACACCGAGCAAAACATAGGCCGCATTTTTCGGATCCGTTTTACTGCTGACTGACGTATTTGCTAAGAAGCATTTTAAAGCTTTTTCATTTCATAAGCGGAACAAGTTGCAGCTTTCGTCGTTCTCAACAACAAAAAGATCCCGTTCAGCATGTCGCTTTCGCAGCGACGTCACTTTCCGTTTAGTGTCAGCCCTACAGTTCTGATTTCGCGAACGCTGGTAACAGGGCTCATACCTCACGAGCTAAATCAAGCGTAAAGACATTTACAGCTGTCGAGGGGTAGATCAACCGGTTAGCGTGCAGAATGCCGGACGAAAGAACGGGGCCGCAACCGCCGATGGCGATCATGCCGAGAAGGCGCCGCGATCATTAGCATTTCTCCTCGTAGTGTTCGCAGTTCGTCCCAGGCCGCAGTTTCCGTGATGGTTGCGCGGGCCTCGGCGGTTACGAAACAGCCCGTCACTTACGTCTTGCGCTTTTTCGAGATGAGGCACTGCGGGCCCGACAGGGTAGCAGTTGCTTTGGGCCGGTTGGGCTCAGTGGCAGCAGACCTGTTGATCGACATTCGCATGCTTTTCCGGAGATTAGGGTGAGTGAGTAGCTCAGTGACATTAACTGAGATCGCAAGAGACACTGTCTTCTTGATTGATCTGAGACCATTCAGCTGACAGCTGGACTTAAGTTCGAGTCAGTAACTTTCGTCGTAGCGTTGTGATCATGCGGCGTTTGGCGAACGCGCTTTGGTCTGTTTCGAACGGCAAGTCAGCTGTATCAGCTCATTAAAGGCAAACCGATACGAGAAGATCATTTTGTGCAAACACGAAACCCACTTACTTTGATTTTGTTCTTGAAGTGCATTTGCGGATGAAATTCCCATAATACAAAAGCTATTATCGATTGCCCTCAAACTGGTTACTGATTTTAGATTTAGGACCGTTTACATATCAACGCGAACAGCTAGCGCTAAACTATCAAACCTAGATCGTAGGAAATCTAGTTGGGTTTGTAGCGCCTCTATCTGCGTCTTGTTTCGCTCCAGAAACTGTGGTTTGGCAGGAAGTAAAACAAGCTTTCGCAAAAGCTGCGTTTTTGTTCTACTTGCAGGGATGTGAACATAAAAGCCATTGCCAGCCGAGTGTTTTCGTTAATACTTTCATCCACGACTTCGAACCAAAAGCCGAATCGTATTCAATGCGATAGTTGGCGTTTTTTGTGATCTTGGTGAGATTCCTTTTTACAACAACGCAAGATAAATTTGTTTCAATTCTCACCAGTGTTTTCGGAATTCTACTCTGAATTCCCTACGCTACTAATAAATAACGTGTTTCCCTCATCTTTGATGCGGTAGCAGACTCACTCGGAGCTTTGGAACAGGCTGTGGCAGAAAATTTAGTTTTTTTATTGTGGTATTGCATATCTTGTGTTAGAACGAGTTTTACTGACTACGGTAAAATGATCAGCAGCTCACACACAACCTTGACAAAAAAAATCTTTGGAAATGGATTTCGGTGATTTCGTATGCAAAACAAATATCAGTGCACGCAAATGAATTTCGAAATAACCCAACAACAATTTCTTGCTTGTTACACGGCTACGAGATACAGCACTGTTTCGTAGGCGCTTTATACGTGCCAACAATATGTGCTTTTGTACAGTAAATACGCCATAAACCAGCGTCAAACCATTTATTTTTACTAACGGAAAACACAGTCTACCTGGTTTGAAAGATTGGCTTAAGTGATGCGTGTAGACAAGCCAGTCGCTTGAAGTGCAAGGGTCTGGGTTTCATGAAGGCAGCCACAAACCAGCTGAGGCGCAGCCTGTAAAAATCGACTGACTTCGAATTCTGTTGAGTTTCACAGTGGGTGAAACTGGGTCATGTGGTGGGTCAAACACGTGGGTATCGTGAAACTTATAATCTTTCAACTGAGTGTTTCGCGCGAAACACAAATTTTTTTGCAAAGGTTAACAATCAAGCCGTCACTGATAAAGGTCAAGTTTTTCGCGTTGATTTTTGTGACGAAGTTGATGCTACTTCTGAAGTTTTCATTCATTTCGATTTTAATTAATTTCGATTTTTGGCTCCATTAATTTCGATGTACTTTCGATTTCGAAAACTCTCACTCCTCCTCTGGGGAGGGTCGCGGAGGCAGCAACCCCCCCTGATTTAAAAAATCTGCGGCTAGATGAAAACGTTTCGATCCGACGCTTCCGATTTTTCACTTATCTCGTTTCCAAGGTTGCCCGGTCACCGGATTTCCGGAGCCGCGAATCTCTTGGACATTCAACGGCAGACCCCTGGAAACAATGGGCAGCCGTCTCGACTACCAGCTGATGCAAAACAACAAAATCCTCCAGATACCTAACGCCGGCCGGGAGACTGAAGGAATGTACGTTTGCCGCGCGACCAATGACGGTGGAGACTTCGCCACGTCCTTGCAGTTGAGCTTAATTGGTAGGTTGGAAAGTGAGACGACGATGTGTTTGTTTTGACACCAAGTGATGTTGATCGGCACCACTGCCACTACCAGCTCCTGACATTGTTGCGTCACAAGAACGTTGTGGAATACAAGTGATGGCGTGATCAAGCTTGAATGATAATGACAAACAACCAGAACAAGTAAAAAAACGCCTTTCTCTGATCGTTTCGCAACATAGGCGTAGGAGGGGGTTCCAAGGGGCCACGGCCCTTCGAAATTTTTAGCATATCTAGTCGTTTTGTGGTTTGAGAAGCGGCCTCCCAAACAAAACAGTGTTGCTCGCCTAAAATTAAACATTTTACCACGCCAATGTTTCGCAAAACAAATTGCGGGGAATTGATGGAATGAAACCGGTAGAAAAAAATCAACAGGGTTAACCTGTTGTTGTTGCAGCTGAGAAATTTGAAACTTACCCACAAACCATTTTAATCAAGTGCTTACTCTTGTTTTTCAGTATACTCTTACGCGTACGGTGACCTCACGGAGTGTTCCGCCACTTGCGGCGGTAGTGGCACACAGTATAACAGGCTGCGTTGTCTGGAAGATGGCGGTAGAGAAGTGGACGAGTGGTACTGCATCGGAATCGCCAAACTGCCCATCGTGCTGCGGCCCTGCAACAGGGTGGACTGTCCCCCTCGGTAAATTTGAAGATGTTCATTGTTGCTCAGTCGAATAAAGCACACCATATCGCAATCGATTGCGTATAAATGCATGACGCGGCGAAAATCTGTTTCATGAGTTCAGTATTTTGCGTCCGTACCACGCGCGATCAAGCGGAACATTGTACATTGAAACCACTGTTACGTTTTTCTCCATGGGTGTTGGAATTGGAAAAACAGAGATTTACAGGCTTGTCCATGGGAATGTCATTCCTATGGGAATCCGATGGGAAACGTCCCATGGGATTGGACGGGACAGACACAAATTGCTATGGGATGGGAATGGGACAGATAAATATGTCCCACGGACAACCCTGGAGATTTGCCCCCCTGGATTTTAAAATTTGGTATTTTGCTATTAACATTTTAGCAAAAAAACACTTTTCTTTTAGTTTCGGATTTGGTAAAATGAAATTTAACATCTGTTGTCCCCCCATAAAAAAATCCTTTTGGCACACCTTGAAACATCCAGCATTGGTCCCCCCTTCCAACGCACATATTTTTCTCACCGTGCGTGGGCCATCATCGTCTATGACACCCAATAATTTGCAGATTTTTCTCTGAACCCTGGGGAGAGTGCTCGACCCGCTGTGGCAACGGTACGCGCTCAAGGGAGACGCCTTGCGTTGTGGTAATGTCTGACAACAGCTCGCGAGAGGTCGCTGCTGTGGAGTGTGCCGCTGATCAGCGTCCTGTCTCAGAAGAATCTTGCTACAGCAACGAGTGCCCAAGGTGGAAAGTTGGACGTTGGAGAGTAAGTCATCATTAAAACCTAAATTTAACGTGCCAAGTTATCTTGTCTTCAAACTTAAGTCATGCAAGGTGTAAAAAGATAAGTAGGTGAGGCAAACAAGTAAACGCAATATTGTGTTGGTGGTAGGCTGGACGTTGAATTGCTGCTTTAACTTATTGGGGTGACTTAGACTATCCTTTCGTTAATGCCCCCTATATGTGCTTGTTTGTGTGTGCACCACTGACACTGCAAAAAGGGTTTCAGGTCACAAACCTGAAACAACAATTCCTCAAATCTTCTTTGCGTTGTCGGTTTCTCTTCATATTAACCATATTTCGTGCGACACGAAAATGTCGTGCGGCGTCATTTTAGTTTCTTTCAGTCTGAGGCCAAACTTGGCAGGAGTGAGGGGTCTAACCTCTTTCACCCTCACGTTATTCGCGCATGGGCAAAGTTTTAACCGTGCTTGCTGTTTGCAGTGCACAAGAAAATGCCTGCGATGGGGTAAGGCAATCAAGATCCGGAAAATATTTTGCGTTTCTGGCAATGGAACAATTGAAAAGCGGAAGGCATGCAAAGATCTACCGCGTCCAGCCAGGTGGGGAGTTGCAGGAGCCCTTTCAGTCAAGGAAGGCCCTTACACCAATTCGTTTCTGATTTGGAATCTGCTTGTTTACTCTGCAATTGTTTATTACATCATAATAGGCGCATGGTTGCTACTGTTTTGCTATTTGGTAATTCAACGTTCAACGTGTTTTATGCGCTGGAAACAAATGTTTGTTCCGTGATCAGAAGACACCGGTACATATTTTACTAATCGTAATGTTTGCAACGATTTTTACTTATTTTAATTGACTGACGGTAACCAGTTATAAGCTCATCCTTTTTGATAGTTTCAGATTGTTGGCTTTTCTGTAGTATAGCTGGTCTTTTTTCATTACGAAGACGCAGCACGGTTTGGCGCTATTTTTGTAATCATTCACGTTTAATTTTTTTCTGTTTATTCTCAAAGAAAATCCACATGTTTCAACCCGAAATGCCGACCTATGTGGGCTCCAAGCCGATGGTCTGTCTGCTCTCAGTCTTGTGGTGCGCACGGTATCCGTACTCGAATGTTACGGTGTGTTTATCGAGGGAAGCGACGTCGTCCGGCCGGATCTCAGTGCGCGAAACTCCGCAGACCAGCAGTCACGATGCCGTGCAATCGTGTTGACTGCCGATTGAGTAAGTGTCCGTAACAATCACTAAGTTGAGCTTCCAAGCTAAAGAGGCAGATATGTTATGCGTGTTTTATTTTTTTATTTTTTTTTATTTTACTGCGATTAAGTTTTGGCCGAAAATCTAAAACATGAAAAGTAGGGTGAAACAAGAACTGCAGGACTGCTTCGGTAAGAGTGGTCACCTCAGTCGATTTAGCAAGCAGTAAATGAATGCTTTGGTCTGCCGCTAATTTCCCCCACCCAATTAAAGACTGTGAAAAATCAACCGTACGGCTGTTTTATACATTTTTGATTGCATTCACAAATGAAACCTCACATTCCACATGTCATTTCCAGCGTGGTGTTAAATGCACGGAATGGAAAGGAAGTAAGATAATAAGCAAGATTCAAGGCACTTGAATAGCATCTGTATCTTTGTGCCACAGATCTCATCGTTCGTCGCCATCTGCACTGGTAGATGTTAATATAATTGCAAAGGTTGTCACCAGACGTACGAAATTTCTGAAAACGTTAATTAACTAATTCGTTCGGTACAGGTACTTAGAACAAACTCGTGCCTGAGCGGCACGTTTCATAACTAGGATATCGGGCCTCTATAAATGTCTCTTGTACTTACAGTTGAACGATATGTTCGCTTTACTTTTACGTTCTCCTCGAGTCAAGGTAAAAGCGAATCTTCGCTGAGTCGAGATGCGACAGATTTGTACGGTTTTAAGTTGCTAAAAATGAAGGTGTCTCTAGAAATATCAATTGCTGGCAGTTTAAAGCAGTGCGCCTGTTGAAAGCGTCGTCACTCTCTGTCGAATCCATTCGTTTTTATCGAAAGTAGCGCACGCACAACAGTACATTGAAACTAAAACAAATGTGTGTCCTGAAAACAGTAATCGCTGGAGCCTGTTTTCACTCGGAACAAAACTTGCTCATGAAAATGTTCGCGAATAACGTCTCATTTTTCCCCATAAGTTTCCAAAACCATCCTCCTCTTGTCATAATGAAGAAAACAAGCTTGCAGTGACTTAATTGATTCGTCTCACACAACTCGTACTTCCTTCCAATAGGTGTGAAGGCTTGTAGCAAAGGGTTGCAGGTGCTACAATCATCAATATTCACCAAACGTCTATGAAGTTCGGAAAGGAAACATCACAGAATGTTTGTGGGTGCACTTAACGCGAACAAACTAGCTGTCTAGCTTGATGCTTGGTTGTTCGGGAAATTAAAACGGGTTTCTATGCAAATGCTCAGACGAAATCTTGCTTTTTTGTCGCAGGCCCCCGGACGCCGCCGGCCCAGCTACCAGGTTAGTTTAGCTGCTGCTTTTAAAGTGTGTAGTGACTTTTTCGCATCAAAATAGCTCAAAAAATTAAAATTAAAGTGTGTAGTTATTTTTTCGCATCAAAATAGCTCAGACGAAGCCAGTAATACCGCGAAGCGAACATGATAGGACAAACAAACCAAAAAACATGTCCTTCTTGATTGAGTATCGATTACTTCCATGATTTCGAAAGGTCGGCATAAAAGTGAGAAGATGCCGTACGACAGATAGAAGCGGTTGCAGGTACACTTCTAATGGTTATGCCGCACTTACATGCCAGCAAAGTGCTTTCGCCTGAAAGCCACGTGTCGCGAAAAAACAGCAAGAATTCGCTTGCAAGCGCCGTAGCTAATGTGCTTTGTGACGAAACTGGCGACCGCGACGCATGGGCGAAAATAACAACGCATGCGGGAAAACTGAGACCATTAAAATTTAGAAATGTTGTATTTCTAAATCTTGTGTTTCTGACTAACCGTATCAGTTATGCGAAGCGCACTTTGAAATATCAGCGTCTTTTCGTACGTCTGGTGACAACAATGCCATTCTGTCTTTGTCCACTGTTTGCTAATATTCATCCGCGCAGAGATGCCCTTAGATTTTTTGAATAGATTAATTAAGAATTCTGATGGAATTTTGGTTTCAATGAGCTCATCTAGGCTACTCATTGATGGTTGTTTAAAGATTTTCACCTTCACGAAACTGTACCTGCGGTTTTTTAGGCTAACTAAAAGTGGATATTTGCTTTACTTTCCCAACCACGCATTCACAGTTGGTGATTTTTGTCAGTGGAGATTGGGGCAAATGGATCATGCGCATTTTACTTTGGATCAGAGGTCTGAAACTCTCGGGAGAAAAAGCTTTTGTTGTAGTAAATTTAACAAAACGTAGCAGTCAAAATAATTCGTGAGTATTACAAACGCTGTGCAGGTACATTTAATAAAAGCTATAGAACAATGGTTCTCAAAGTGGTCGATATCGATACCCAGGGGTCAGTTGGACCATCCACGGGGTTGATAAATAGTCACGGGGTCGAATGAGGGTCACTGAATGGCCAGGGGGTCAATGAACAACTGTTGGGGTCTACTGGAACAATGAAGCCTCCAATTTAAAATTATTGTTAATCGGGCAAGGAATGCAAACGGCCTTTTTCAACAAATCAAACAAAATTAAGAGGGCTGATCAAATCTCAGCTACAGCAGTTTAAAAGTACATTCGATTCCAATAGTTCTTTATTAAATCAAATCTATGGTTCTAAGCACATTTTCGGATTGTGTATTATTTTATCATGCATTTCAAGTAAAAAGTACTCAAACCTTTTTTGACACATATTTTCCTTGTATTAGTAACTGTTGAGCTAGGCCACGGTGTGTACAAAAATTGTATACTTTAATTGGGGGTCAACGCGCAGACAAGTTTGAGAACCACTACTATAGAGGAGCTACAAATCTCAAAAATATTTTTGACAATCTTATCCTGTGATCGTGGCGTGAAGTAACAGTATTCTCTTGACTGGTAGTTTGTGCGAAAATGCTAAAAACATGGGGTTCACTTCAATACTTCAGCATGTCATAGACATGTCGCTGGGATCAAGCAACCAGTGGCAAAACGTTTTCTTGATAACTTTTTGCTTGTTCGTTGTTTTTTTTCAAACAACATTACCCAACAACCGAAACTTTTCTGTCTCCGTGCAGACCCATGCGTGGATCGCTGGTCGTCCTGTGCTTTGATCAAACGGATCGGTCTCTGTCACCGTTACCGCGCAAACTGTTGCCGAATGTGCCGAACGTGACCTCAGCCCAGCCAAGCAAGACCGCGACTCCCTGTCACCGGGGATGGAAAATAGGACGCGCAGGTTTAGTCGCCGCGCGATCTACTGCGTCATCAAGCGTGCTTGCGTCACATCTCATCGACGTGCCCACCCAGCGGCGAAAAAACTCCATAGGCTGCGCTATGCCTGCTAGTTGTCGAAAGCGGGCAGTGCAGTGCGAACAAAAAACTGTCCAACTCGAACATGGTCGTTCTGCGCGAATCTCAGCGATCGTAATAACAAACAAACAAACAAAAGAAGCTGAGGGTGAGCGACCGCACGTTTTCAGCAAGCACTGCGCGTCGTATCTTTTCCAGTAAACAGACACGCGTTACACGAGCAAGCAACTGGCAATCTGTCAAATCTGCACGACCTTTTCAAACCTATCCTCAAAATTCTTTTCTTTGCACTTTTACTGCACGGGGGGAGGGGGGCTTTTCGTCTCATCTCAGCAAACTGTTTTTTTTCTTGTCACTTTGCGTTTGACCGATTTTTTTAAATTTATAGCTGTTCTTTTTACTGCCTATAGTTCCTGCGGAAGACAATTGTAAAAATATCGATTTCGACACGCTCCGACGCTGTTTGTGTGAACGTTCAGTCGCGCGCTACTTCGCGTTTTGCTTCTCTTACGTCGCGTTTAGTTATACGGCAAAGCGTGATTTCCCCCCCAAGGCTTGCGTCCGCCACTGATCAATTTTACATTTGATCAGATCTATCCTAGGCAGGCACGATTGACTTGACCGTGAACTAAATGAGGGCTCAAAGGTGGCTGTCCAAAATACAAAGGATTTCACTACGGTGGTCATTCTGTAGTGCGTTTGGTGTCGGAGGCGAGCTGTTACAGTACAACTACGCCACGAAATTAGCAAGATGATCTACGTGACTGTCACTGTTCTGCATTTCTTCTGGATTATACCATCTAACTAAAGTATCATTTCTAAATGTTGTTTCCACTTTTAAGTCAAAGACCTTTGCCAATTGGTAAAGTCGGACTTGCATTTTCTTACGCCGTAATTTGCTTGACTGGCTCATAGCCTTTCAGAAATTCATCACTGTTTAAGAGCCTTCTATTGCTGGATGCCGATCGCTTTTAACGCTCTCAGACTGAAATTTGTAGCCAACAAGCAACAAGCCACTGTAAGTGAAAGCTCTGAATGTCACAAAGCTGGAGACAGCGTAAGTTGCTAATTGTCAGTGTTTTCTCTTACTCTTGCTTGAACGTTTTCTGTTTTTCCGCTTTTGAACTGACCCTGGTTCTTCATTCCGTTTCTTTTTATACATTTCGCAACGCTCGACGTTTTAACAAGTTCTTTTTACGCAGTTTTGTTACGTTGTTGTTAGCTTTCTACTTTTGTCAGCAAATAGCGAAAAAAAATTAATGCGATCTTTTGCAGTCGTTGGGTCGATGTCTGCCGGCAGAGTCAGTCGTCATTTTCAACTTGTTTCAACCACAGATCGACGCACGCGCGAGATTGCTGTGCAAATGAATATCAGTTAATCTCTTCAAACCCACACACAACGAAGTACAAATTACGCACACGTGGTGCTAACAAGGAGCACACGCATTGAAACATTACAAGTATAGATATGTGATGCTAGCAAAGGCCACACGCATAGACGGCGCTAACACAGTAACTTTAGTAGTAGTTAGCACCGCTGTATGCTGCTGTAATAAATTCAGAGTTGTTGACCAATTCTAAAAATCTATTGGTGAGTGGGATGCGGCGAAGGACCAAAAGTCGTTTGGGCTGCAGTCCTCCCCAAGGTGAATTTGATTGTAAGGTAAATTTTTTACAAGCTTTTCACAACCCACGCTATAATCAGCACCTACATCACTGATCTCCAACTGCTTTGGGTGGAGAGCAACAAAATCATAGCAGTAAGAGGATGCCGAAAAAACGATGGTAAACTGCAAAACAGCGTGGAAAGCATTCATACACAATTTCATCGCAAGCGCTCATACAAGCCGAAATATAATGGAGAGAAAGAAAACTGCATACGTGAAGGGTTCCAAGCATACATTTAATGATATGTCTGGTCAGGCCCTTAGCCACGGGAAGGGCAGTTACCCTCCAAATTTTGTTGTACACAGAAAAAATTATTGTAAACAAAATAAAAGCAGAAATCTTTCCCCCCTAAAATGCATTTTCCCCCCAAACCTTAAAACCTGGCTACGGGCCTAATGTAAAACAACAGTGAAAGAAGTGAACATCATTACCCCTTAAGTGGAAACGTTACTCCTTCACTTAAAAATAAGACGCTCTTATCAACAACATCACCCGAGATTTTGGACAAATGGCGGTTGTTGCCTAGCGCCGGGTTGCCACTAGCAATTTGCCCCAATGTCAGTAGAATTGTCATAACTGAGGCGGATTTCCTACAAAAAATTTATTCCTTGTTGTCGTTCACTTGATGTGCACATGATTGGGCCACAGTTTTTCGTTGTGACTGATTAAAAGTTTTTGAATAATTGTTTTCCCTGGAAGCTTCGGCCTTCATACAAAAAATTTAAGCACGGCCTGAGCACAGTAGTTGACTGTGTCTGCAGTTTTGATTCCGGGATTGAGAAGGGGACTTGTGACGCTGTTTATGCTGAGCTTCAGAACCTGATCCGCGCATTCTGACGACAGGGCAGGAATGGCGTGGTTATTTTTGATGGTTACACGGATCGTGAAATAACCAGTATCTGCGATAAGCGATTGTTTCTTCTGTTACCGATCCTTTGAAACATGAGAATTTCAACCAATGGAAAGACGGAGTGCAATTATGCCATTGCACGTTACGTTTTGAAGCGCATTTTGACTACACTGCGGCAAGTGGGTCTGCGGCAGGGGCGGGTCCAGTCAGTGAATAGTAAGTTTAGGGGGGCGATTTCAGTGATATTTGGTAGTCAAGCCTCATTCGAGGGTTCACTACTGTAAGAGAGGTGAAAGTATACTTCACAGCACTGCTGCGACAAAACAACGGATGGCAAAATGGCCTTTTATCGCGAATGCTTTTTTCGGATTTGTACAAAATCATAGTGAATAAAGTTACTCTCGTAGGTTTTAGGGAGGCAATCTTCCCCCGGATCCGCCTCTTCCCTGCGGCATAGCCTAGTAAATGTGCTTTAGGCAATCAAGGCATATAAGCAGTAGGTCTTGATTAGTTGTTACAACTTCTGTTGGTCACGAGTCCTTCAAAAATTTGTGTGAGATTTGACATCTTACAATTTAAACGCTTAGACCTATAGTATGACGTCACAAAGGCAGCAATTTATGAAAGAAACGTGGTTTCCAAAGCAATATATAAAAAGTACTACATGATGAAGGTATGAAATATAATTAAAATAGGTAAAATACTGCAGAAATTCCTTGTAAAAATTAACGTTTCCTAAGCGCTTAATCACGGCAATCACTTCGTGCAGATGCGATGAATCCACGAAGTTGGAGGGTGATTGTAGCGGTACTAGGGTCAATTGAAGAAACAGCGTGACGACAACAGCAGGGTAAACATGGAAGAGCAGCTGACAAAACAAATTCAGTTTAATAAACAATTTCAATCAAATCTTTTCATCAAACCAAAAAGCACCATTTTCAGGCCTTAGGCATGAAATAATCTCTTAAACTACCCGACAGCTTTTGAAATACGAAGTCGTTTTTTTGTTTTTGTCATCTTGCTTTCATACATAAAGCACTCTTTGTAAAGGATCCCTAAACCAGTAGCTGGATTCAATCGCTTCGCACCTGATCGTGCAAAGCTTCTCACTGAATCTGATGATTTCGGCGAACCGGCTAAGTTTATTGACAAGGAAGGATAAAAGCATCCAGCAAGCATCTTTCAGAAAAAAAGTGAAGGAACATTTTTTATCAAAGGCACGTAGTTTTTGTGTAAAGAAAGAAAAGGGTCTTGCTCATGATACAGTTGATCAAAATAATCAGAGTTACATTGCCTCTGCATGCAGGAATTGCAATACAGTCCACAGCTTGGCGAAAAGAAGCTCATTTTCTGATCCTGAAGATGAGATTGGGCTGGGTTCGCACGGGTGTTCGACTTCACTCCTCTCGCACAAAGAATGCCATGTTTGCCAAGGACATGAATTAAAACTTAAAAATTTTTGTCATTGTCAATGACGTTTCAACTATATGTTATAAATCGGTTCTTGCACTTTTTTGAAGTTTTAAAATTTTCATCTATCGCAAACAGTTTTCTTAATTTGACTGTGTTGGAAGGACAAGGAGCAGAACAAATATTCGCTTCGTGGTTAAAGAAAATTTGGTGATGAATATTTGAGAAACAATTTTATTGCTTTCTGCTCATATAAAGCAAGTGCAATGCTTGGTCGCATTTCTCGGATAGGCATTAGACTTGGAAATGATTATCCAAGCATTATCTGTGGCACTAATTAATTTTGTCATTGACGCAAAGTGCACGACGGTATTCATGATACACAACTTTAACAACACTGCAAGTTGGGAAGGCAAACCTAGCAACACATAAAAGTTGTTTGCGCCCCATTTCTCTGCATTCACCATCAATAAACTAGAAGGTTTATAACACACATGCCCCTTGAAAAATGCTTGGTTTCCTGAATTTGTTAACAGCCATGTACTTAATGGGACTACATGAAACCACAGGCAACAACCAAGCAGATACTAAACACTAAATGTGTTTCAAATTTCATCCTTTCAACTACATTCAAGAACATGGCTTGCATACAAAAGCATCCAACCTGAGACTCTGTCTTGAAAAGCTTTGAGGCTGGATGATTCAAAGCTGCCCTCATCTTGCATTGACACTAGTTGTTTGAAAAATGTGCACAAACAGCATATAATTCATTATATACTTTTATTGCAAACACTGCTACACTATATTATGAGAAACTTCATTCTCTGACAGTCACAAAACTTATCATTTGGCATAAATTTTTGCCCTTCTTTATAGGGTCTTTTCAGACCGTTTTGGAATAAATTTTAACCCATATTTTTTTAAAGGTACTGACGTTGGTTTGAAGCTTTTGCTTTCTTACACATTAGAGATGCCGATGGGGGCCCTTTGAAAGCAGAGTACTTATTCATTACAGTTGTTGTTGGGGACCCCCCCTTTTCAAGCAGAGTAGGCTTACGCATTACAGTGGCTGCTGAAGGCCCCATAGAAAGCAAGGTACTTACACAATGCAGTTGGGGCACTTATGAAAGCAGAGTAGCCTACTTACTTATGAACCGCTTCGGAGTATATTGCATGAATGGATAATATGTTTTTCACCAAAACAGGAAAATTTACGCACGAAAAACCTCGAGAAGGGGCCTGAAAAGGGTGAGGTAAGTGCCTCGCTCGCCTCCTTTTAAACATGCCACTGGGGGAAGGCGAAGTGTGGTCTTCTGATGACCGGGCAACAGATCAATGACCCTGTCTCTTCTCGTGGTTCGATATGGAACATTTCGAAGTGATCATCCTCTATGGAATAGGTTCTGTTGCGCAATACATGTCAACTAAAGCCGAGCGACGAATCCGAGGTTTTTCAGTCAAATTAAATTGCAGTGAATCATTGGCAGGGCATAAAAAACTGACAAGACGCCTTTGATCGGAGTTTTTAAAGTAAGTTTAACCTTTGCAAGTGTTTTGCGCCGACATCGGCGCTGGTAGGAATAAACATTGTTCAGGTCGTGCGAGAAGCAGCAAGCTGTGGAAATCACAACAACGTTACGCACTGTACAGTAGCCTGCTGTTGTTTACGATGATTTTTTTCACAAACTTCGAGAAAAACGATTTGCTCTATTTTGCATTTCCTCCACGGATCGTTTCAGCAGTTACTGCAGTAAAACAAATACGACAAACACGATTCATTCGCAACGGAACTTCATGAAAAGACATTGGCATTTAGAAGTTGCTACCCTAGTAATACAGTAAATGTCTTCTGGAAATTCTCAGGAAAAAACACGCTACCTGCATTTAAAAACTTTTATGAGGTGCCACGCTACAATAAAACGTGTATATTCGCACAAAAACTTTGCGAAACGCTCAAAACAATGTCGGGAATAGTTGAGCGTCTTGTTTAAGTTTGTGTCAAACTTGTCAGCAGATACTCACCGTTTCCCTCTCGCCACTAATGATGAAGATTGACTTCTAACTTGTTCGGTCACGTGCATTTGTAGACAGTTAAAAAAAACTTCACCTGGTCATATATGAGTGGAAATCTTCAGATGTTATGCGGAGTAAAATGACGTTGACTTGGAAGCAGTGACCACAGAGCAACGGCATTCTCAAATACGCAATGCGAAACGAGAACATACAGAGATTTTGTCAGAGCTTTCCGAAATTGGAAAATCGAATTTTGAAGAGCAGATGTATCAAAATGAATGCCCTCAGACCAATGTGACCCACCAGGTCGTTCTATGTGGCCCACAAAAACCTAAAAGTTTATTGAAATATGTCGATGATGTTTTACTTTCCGGGTTGACCATAAACCACATCTTCCACAATTCATTTCAATTATGTTACGTACTCTTCAAAATTACGTTCATCAATGTGCTTTTTGAAATGCTACATCTGTCACACATGTTCTTAACAGCTCCGTGTAGTTGGTTGTTATATAGTTTATATTTCGTACACACTGTCAGCCAAACGCTTGTTCCGTATCTTATTTGCAACATCGTTTCATCTTATTTTACTTGCGAAGTCGAACCATTCGTTGCCCGTTTATTTTGTTGTTGTGCGACACACGCGTCCGACTTCCCATGTTAATTGGTTGACATTCCAACTGCGTAATTTGGTAGTTGTCTTTTTTCTTGCGCGTGGCGCTATGACCGGGTAGGTCCGAGGTATGGTCCGTAACTAGCTTGGGACACCAGGTGGAGCGAAGAGTTTTCTGAGAGGGGACCACAATTTTGAACTATGTCCAACACATTTTTCGAGAGGGGGCGAAAAAATTTTAGGGGGCTTCGCCCGTCCAAGTTTCGGGCCTGGTCCGAGGTGTGGTCCTTGACTGCGTTTGATACAAGCTGTTGCTGTCGGAAATCTGACTGCCCGACTATCTATCTGATTGCCCGAACAACTTACCTGTTTGCCCGACTAACCACTTGATAGATCGACTAACTACAGATTGTGAAACACTTCCTGAGCTACGTTGCGTGGCCTGCATGAACTGCATTGTGGCTGTTTAGCTCAATAACGAACTTTGTGTGTTGAAAAGAGTGGAAGTCATTTCCGAGTCGCCAGGATCAGCGAGACAGTTAAACGAGTCGAGGTTTGGACGCAACACACACATTTGAATTCTCTTAATAGTTACAACTGGCCATTTGAGACCAGCCATGATGCTGATGTGGTCACTGGTGAAAACGATTCTGGCACACCCGCTCTTGAGTTTTGGACGATCAGTATGAGAAAGTTCCGCGCAAAAACATTAATAACTGTGTGGAGACAGTGATTGTTGGAAACATGCACATGAAAAGCAGAGAAACGACTTTGCAGTGACGGTATAGTACAACGGAGTAAAATATCACGCACGTTGGTTAACAACCAAACGAACTAAAGATGGGGGAAAATGTGACACACACTGAGCTCCAGAAAATCACGACGGTCACAGGAACTGCAAGCAAACTTGAAAAACGCCAAACAAGGAATGTGCGGGGATATTTACAATGTTTGCAAAGACGCACCTGACGCAAGTTAGCGTCAAGCAGCACTGATGCTGAAAATGGAACAGTGTTGCGCATACCATATGACAACATGTACAGTAAACAATAACAACAAACCATACAACAACAAACACATTGGTGCAAACTACGGTATGAGCGATATGAGCAAAGGTAGTCTGTCGAAAACATCACAGTTCACCAGACATGCGAGAAAATTTATCAACCGGTTGAGTGAAGCTGTTTACGGTGAAATTCTGCTTTGCCTCAAGACTTATAGTGAGAGATGCATTTCCCTGCGGGACACACGTGAATAAGTACTGTACAAGTTGCCAGAGTTGAAGGAATGGCAAGCTGGGAACAATTCAACGATCGAAAGTTTCGCTAGCTGTTGCCAGGCTGTTGACGCTATGGGGGACGCTCAAACGACACGTCGAAACGACACTGACATGCAGGCCACCTCGTGCAAGGAGAGGGGTCAGTAGTAACACTGCGTGGACCTGGTAAAAATGTGGAGAAAGGTGTTGAGGGCGCAAAGCGAAGCAATACGAAACAGCGCGAAAGCGAACTTGGAAGCCAGACATGCGCGGGTTGCGAGAAGTAATCCGAGGCTTTTGTCAAATATAGCAATCCACTATCGCAACTTCTGAGTGCTATCAGACAGGAAAATCACTCATCAAACCCTTTGCAATGTAACAAAACCACCACCAACGTCGCGGTTGACAGTAAACAAACTCAACTTTCGACATTGCCTTTCGGCATTTGGGGCCCTTAGACAATATGCAAGACCCCTCTGTTTTTACCCCATTCCGTCCTGCATGGGGTTGGGCACTTCAGGCGTAGGTACTGGCATGGGGTTGTTTGCAAGCGCCCACTCTTTATCGGTATTTCGCATCTTTTGCATCCTTTGGCGTCTGCGACTTTTTGGTCGCATCGTGTAAAACGAGTAGAAGTTGTCGCTTGGCGATTCATCAGTTCCCATGGCGACGCAGGTATCGTCGTAAGCTCGTTGCTGGTCGAGGTCTGCTGCTTGCTGGTGAAATGACGTCATCACTGGTGACACCACGCTCTCTGCCAAGTTACCAGGTGACACATACTCGATTTCTTGCCAGCCCTCTACTTTCGGCACGAACGGTTCTTCATCGTACGACGGACTCACGAAAGTGTCCTCGTCGGCGATCCGGATCCCCTCGACGCGGTTCCGGTTCTCCTTCTTGCTTTTGCGGCCCCTGAAAAGTTTCAACGATCTTTTGAACTTCCTGTTCCCGCTCAGCTCTTGTTGAGGAGACAGGTCCTCCTCGGAACTGACAACAAACTCAGGATTGCGTTGAGGAATCTTGCTCCAGAAATCATCATCCAGCATGGAGTCCCTTTGATCTATGTCGCTGTTTCGCTTCAAGACACCTGGATCGTATTGCGATACGGAGTACTTCTCTCCGGGGGGAGGTTTCACATCCTTGCTCTTCCTCTTGTTCTTCTTCGTCACCTTCAACGGAGCGTCAGATTGGACTGAGAGGATGCCTTTCGCAACAATCAGGCCTTTCCTGCTGACGTCCGATGCTGTTCTACTGCTCGTCTGAGGTGAATCGACTGGAGAACTGAAAAAACCGCTAGTGGTCGATTCCTCTGAGACCGAGGAGCTGACGCGGTTCGAATGACGTCTTTTGCTTTTTTCAGCTTCCGGAACCTTTCCATCCGACTCAACTTCTTCAATACTACCGAGTCTTTCCACCTGGAGAGACGGACTCCAGTTATATGGCTCAGATTCAGAGGCAGGCGTTCTGTCTGAAGAGAGGACACAGTCCGGAGGGTCAGGAAAGAACGAGTCTCCCGAGCTTAGCCTGTCTCCTGATTCACTCGCAGACAAAAGAAAACCTGAAGCGGACTTCGTTTCTGCTGCTCTTTGAACTTCGGGCACGACTCGCGATATGCAAGGAGACAGGGGGAGGTAATTCGGGTTGGTGACGATGCGCGGTTGCAGAAGTGGGTCTTCCCGTAGTGTTGACCCATACCAAGGGGTTTGATGCGAGCCCAGCTTAACCCTGCATGCCTGCTTGCCGACAAAAGTCGGATGCACGATTTGAGATAATTTTGATGGCAGTTGATGGGCCATTGGTCGAGCAACCCCCACAGTTTTATTGTTGTTTACATTATGTTGCATTCGGAGTGGTTGGTCGCTGCTGCCCTCAGGCGGGTGTGTCTGTCGGAAAGTTTCATCTCGAGGTGGAGTTTGCGCATCGGTCTCAGCAAAAGCGAAATCGTTGCCCGGCGTGGAGTCTTCCGTGGAGCCACAGTCCTCAATGGCGTCAACAACATAGACATTCGGGTTGACACAGTCTTCTTCCGGTAGTTCTGGCAAACCTGTGAGAATCATGAAAAGATAAGCATGCGTGTGAGATTTGGTCGGACAGAGGAAAGCAAACATATTCGCAGACCAGTCAATATGAGCAAACGTTCGACCTGTTTGTTGGTTTAAAACGAAAATGCGGCATTGGGAAAGGATTTGCATTAAACAGCACGTTACTACGGCGGGGTCGAGAACGTTTGTTTTCGGAACCTGGTTCATGGCCTTTTAGGAAGACATCACGAGCCATGTGGGAATAGTGGATTTTAACGCTTGTTTTTTGCAGTTTTTCTAAATATGTGACAATCAATGGGGCCACTTGAAAAATTTCGATGCTGGACTTGAGAGAAAAAACAAGTGACAAACAATTTCTAGTGCTTTGCCACCAGGCCAAAGCCAATATTGCTTTCGATGTGGGCGCTGTTAAGGCTATTTATTCATTTCAACGCTACAAAATGGTCATCAGCAGCGAATCTGATCACTGGTGTGGCAAAAAATAAAGTTTTACAGCATCTTCTGCATCCATGATCAGGCTTGTGTCCAGCCATGACAATATGCTCAGCACGGACAAACTTTATTGGACAGCGCTTTTTTCTTTGCGTCTTTTCAGCTTTCCACTTTTGTTTCAGTTTTCCACGCATTTATTACTTTGCCTATTTCTAGGTAATTATCTTTGCTTTCAATCAGATGTGGTTTGACTGAAAGTCGGACGGAGCTTTTTCCCCACCGCCAGTGCGCACGCAAACAAGCAGTGCGACAAGCATTACATTACGAATCATAACAGGCTTTGCTGGTTCCCGAAAACGAATTACAGTGCGTGAACGTACTGCAAGTACAAATTGCCCATAAACTAGCTGGATTAAATCTAATCGTTCCGCTGTTGTTTCGTATAACAGCAGGAAGTGTTATTTCCGAGCAAACTCATTCAGTATTTCACCCTAACCGAACCGCATTTCAGCGTAACCGCTTTGTCACAACAGGCATCTACCGCCTTCGTAGCCAGCGTCGAAGTTTGTGAACATGTCGGCTTCCTCAGATCTTCTGAGAGTGGTGTCGCCCCGTGACGAAAATCCTCCCCAGCCTTTTTTCTTCAGAAAAGATACTTTGCTCTTCGCATCCTTGCCTTTTCCCTGAATCAGGTACGTAACATGTTAACAAAGCAGTTTGGAGCATTTAATGAATGACATGGCCTGCGTGCGAGTGCCCGGCCAATAAGAATTTCATTCAAGCAATCAGCGGAGCTGCGTTAAACAGCTTGTCGAGCATGTGATTGATCGTTCGTTTTTCACCATTCCCGGCTCACCTCCCCCGCTAAAGATTTTTGAACCGGGTGTTTTTCTCGCAAATCCTGTCACCGCAGCAAAACCTCGCGGACGAATCCATCGTTAAGCGCGTTTGGTCAAAGAGACGAACGCAACCAAACACAACGAGCACAACTGCGCTGCCACTTGTGTTTCTAACAACATGCAAGGCTGACAGTGAACATCCACAGTGGGTGAGTTAAACGGTAGTGAAAACGTTTTCCTACCGTGAAGCTGCCAGACTCCTGTTTCGAGCGCGCCGACGCTTTTTCTCCATTCGACTTTCCCCTGCAATTAAAAAACTGTTCGTTGATTTGGTCGTGGTCACGCATTCAGACAACCTGGTGCCAAACAGGCCGATCTAATATAACAATCCAAATCTTCTCACAGGTTTGCCTGAGAGGGCGCTTTCTGCAAAACGCACTGACAGCAGCGCTACTAAAAGAGTTGCTAAGAAACTTCCATGATGTCACGTCAGCAGTTGTTCCGCACACACCAGATGAGGTTTTACATTTAAGAGTTGCACGACACACGTGGCAAGTGTCGTAATGCTGCTTAACGATTGCCACCGACGTGTCTACTTAAAGAATCAGAATAAAAAAGTCATTCAGTTGTATTGTTCCACGCAGCCACTTAACCATACGCCGGAAAAAGGGAACAATATTGCTTGTTTGATGAACTGGTGGAGATGATAAATCTACATGAAACAAAAACATGGCTTAAACTCACAATTTTCGTTTGTTCCTGCACCGAAGGAAAGCAAAGAAGAAGAGCATCACCAAGAGGAAGGTTCCCACCAATCCCACAACCAGAGGTACGATGATGTTTTTCGGATCCAAACACTCGTTTTGAACTTTTTCTGGAACAAACACTAAAGAATCATTTTAGAAAAAAGTGTTTTCCAGATCCATGCTGAAAACATCTATAACACATTTGGAAGCCAGAAATGGAAAACTAGTGGAAGGCTTTCAGTGAAAGCAACTATGTGGGAACCATTTATTTTCCAGTTTTTTACTTGCCAAAGCTTGTGTTTTTGTGTATTCAATGTAGTCTTGAGTTTGTTTGTTTTCTCTGCTCTTGTTTTAGCTTTTCAACGTTTCACCCGTAAGTGGTTATTGAAGATTTCAGGACTGAGGATTCGTAGTGCTAGATGGAATCGACTTCCTATTAAAAATTTGCTGATTGATTTAAACTCGTCGTCTTGGTGGAGACCAGTTACTTGAATTACAGATATTTGCAATCTTGAACAACCGAAAAGTGAAGAAAGTAGAGGCCAGTCGGCTGATTCCTCGAAATCTTACAGCAAACCTAGAACTTTTAATTAAATGTAAAACTTGTCACGTTTTGGTATTGCATTGAACTTGCACATTTTACATGCAAACACGAGCACGAAACAGTAATTAATCAGCAGATTTTTAATTAGGTTGAATCCATACCTTTTATCTTACGGTGGTCCTCACCCGGATTGACGGGAAATAGATCTTGTTCTGCCGGGCTCCTGTTTTTTACATTAAGTGGGTGACAGCGATCACCGATCCAGCCACAGTAAGGATTCCCTGACTCGACGCAAGCACTAAAATAAGGCGAACACGTAAGTTTAGTTGATTTGCAATGAAATTCAACAAATATTGTCTTGAGAGGCAAAAGTTTTCTAAGACAAAGTTATTTACTAGCAAGCTTCCATTTTTTGCTGCGCAGATCAAACCAGGACATATAGATCCGAAGGACACTGTAAGACAGAAGCTTTAGGTGCATGTAGAAAGTAGCAAATTACTTGAAACGGCTGCAAAATTAAAACAGATCTGTTTTCTGTTAGCGTTGTAAGTACAATAAAGAGCCTATCGAACAAAACCAACTCATCTATTCCATTGTTATTCTCCTTTAAACGTCCCAAAACATCCCTCGCACTGCTTCTCAATCGAACAATGCAATCAAAATCCTTTTTTAAATTAGCATGTTTTTCTCAACGTGGCCACACGCATTGAACCCAATGTAATATTTGCACCACCACTCTAGCTACATCTTAAACTCTCTCCTCTAAGATGTCATGCGTTTCCAAACAAATGGGCGACCTTCCAGCTGTTTATAATGTTCAAAATGGCTCGTCGTTGATCTTACGCCCCAGCTTCGATAAAATTGACTACGAGAATATGACTTAATTTTTTTGCAAGACAATTTCAAGAGAAATTTCCAGAAGCGCGTATGCACGCGGTCACAAGCAAAACCCATGAGACCTTTAAGGCTCGACATTTCAATTCGCTTTTCAAAAAAATGTCTGAGGTAAACAGCCAAACTCATATTCAAAGGCCGTAAGCAAAATTCGCTAATGTGTCTTGCTGTACACTGAACATCACAGTCTTACGGAACAACGAGACCGTTACGCGTGCAGTTCAGGAACCCGACACGATGAGGTTGTTGCGACTATAGTTTAGTAGCTGGCTCTGTGAAACGAATGGGTTTAATTTGAGAAAATGATAAATACCTTTTGCGGGTATACCATCGGCACATGTGCTTTGGAACGCGCATGACGCAATATCGGAACGTTGCGAGAAGTACGTCACTGTTGGGAACCAGTGCGATACTTTTTACTTCCTTGACGTCACGTTCACGACTCTCCGTTGGGTCGGATGGAGCCCGGGTGCAGGTTGCGTTTTGAAAAATGGTCCACTCCTCGGAAAACGTAGTTTTTGTCGTTGACGACCGATTGGATGAAGCGGCTGTCGTGACCACTTTTAGCAATTTTCCATCGTTCGTACCTTAAAAGACGACAGACGTTGATTGGTGATTTAGCTTCCACGTGACCAACTGACGTCAAAAAAAAACGCAAAAAGGAAAAAGAGTTGAGGTATTTTATCAGAAAGAACATCCATCCCGCAGGATTGTCTCTGGGTAAAAGCAAGAAAAATTTCCGTTTACTTGCACAACACAACAAAATATAAAATTATCTTGTTTCAACAAAAGCGATGCTAGCGGCTGCATGATAATTTTCTCTGAGGCAATAGGAAAACAGTGTACAGTTTCACCTCCTGAAGAAACGACAAGTGATATCTAGCAGGACGAATTAGTTTTCTTGTCACTGCGAACAAAAAACTTTCATATGCAATAAGAAGCAAAAACACAGCATAAGTTTTATTAAAGCTTATCGAAGTCATCCCAAAAGCGTGGTGCAAACTGGTCTGATGCGCTGCATGTATGCTCGTAAAAAAGCGTAGCTGGATCAAGTTTAAGACACGTGTCCGTCATCGACCAAACATGAACAAAAGCGCATTTAACAAACCTATGTACAGCAGGGTGACTTTGTTGCCATTGCTGGTTGGCACGTTTGCTTCTGCAGCGATGGCTGTCAATCTTGTTGACGTCTGCGTCAATGAAAATAAAGGCCTGCCACCGAGGGCTGGAACCGCGTCCTTCATGATGGGATGCTGGGAGATGCATACCTCTTCCTGTTTTTTCAATTTCGCTGCAAAAAAGGAATAAACAGCAGCTTCACATATTTTTCTCGGCAAACTTAATCATTTGTTCACTAGTTCGGCTGCTGATTACGCATATCAGCATTTTTTCTGAAATACTAGGCTAAAGCCCCTGCACCGTGGAACGTTTCAGCGGATACTTCCGTTTCCGCATGCACGAGAGGCTGATAGCTAACAAACAACATCTGCTTTTGTGACACATCTTCAGAAAAACCTGCTCCGCTTTGCGCTTGCACAATTGTAGCCGAACCATTTGTCCTGACGATAAGCGCACACCTCTGCTTACCAGCTACAGAGTGTCGGCAGGCCGACGGGTGCGGGTTCGGTACCGGACTTTTCCAGCAGGACGATCCAAAGTCGCTCTTCCAAAAGGAGCCGTTGAATGCGGCCGAAATATCGCGCAAAGTGAACGCGCACACAGCTGAGCCTGGTATGCTTATCCTGTAACAGAATCAAATATGCCATGCAGTAGTATATGAATTAAGCAAAACCTTCATCATAGGTATTCACTTCTAAGCGATGCTGCACAGTCATTACCAAAAAAATTTGGAGTGCTGTGAAGCATTCAGCAGTTGTGCACTAAGCAGTAGGTGGTATAAAAACTCCCAACCTTTTTTTACTTTTCACTTGTCGTTGAGCAAAATGTTATCGCCCCGCATCACAAACAGCCGACGAGCCTCCACACACTCTCAACAGACCCTTACGTTGGAGTTGTTATTGTAGCAAAGACCACGTCATCCTGGTCGATCCGAACAGCGTCGGTCACGTGCTGGAGTTCGCCGAAGTAGAACGGCCGAGCTCCGGGGAACGAGCAGTTTAACCTGAAACAAGGCGACACGAACGTGCAGGTCGACTGGCACAACTGCAGGGCACTGTTTCAATCATTATGTCCTTTTTTCTTAAAATTTCGTCGAAGAAGAAAATTACCCGGTTTTCTGTTCGGTGCGATGTTTGGTGATGGAGGGTCCGTTGGGACTCTTAATGAAGAAAAAAAAACAATGTCCAACGAGATTTTGCAAACAGGATATTCATGGACTAGGCAGCTAATGTAAAACTCAGGAAATTTCCTCTCCACTGCCTGTCCACATCAACGGTGCGACAAACTTCAATGTGATGCAGCAAGCTACAGTGGTGATCTACGTACTGGTATATTACGATGAAAGCTTGAACAAGTCATGGCGCTGAACTGAAACACATGAAATCCAACGAAACATTTTCATACAAAAGTGAACAGCAACCTGTGATTGCCTGTACTCCACAGCGTCAAAGCTCAAGAAGCAAAATGTTCCAGTTGGTTAAGCGGATCAAAAACTCAGGTTCAAATATCCAGGATGTTTGAGGCCTGATATAGGGCCAACATGTTTAATCTTAAAATCGCCACTGTAAGTAACATCATCACCATCCATTCCATCCTCGAGGTCTATTCAGCGAAAAGCGGTAGCTTTGACATTCGCAGCTTTTTGGGCAAAAACGTCAAGGGAATAAGAGCCAGCGGTCAAGGGAATAAGAGCCAGCGGTTTCAATTTATGTTTAAACAGTTTACATTTTTGCTATTTATGTTTTATAAAAAAAAAAGGTTTCAATTTATGTTCTTTTGAAAACACGGTTGCAATTATGTTTTTTTTAAACGGTGGCAATTAAAAAAACGGTTGCAAGTTGTGTTTTTCTTTAATAAAAAAATTTTAAACACCGATAAACTGCAAAGTACTTGACAGTGTACGACAGAGAAGTGTAACTCACGGTAAACGTTTTGTGCAGCACAAGACGAAACTTTGTCTGCGCCGTGTGTCAAGATATCGACGAGGACCATAAAATGTGGCATGTCACGCATGAATTATTCATGCCTCAGCTACACCATAAGTTTTCAAAGTACTTTATGATTCTGGCACCACTTTGCACTGAGCGTTTTGACCTAGGCCTGCTAGCTGCTGTAGCTAGCCCGTGAGGGAGTGAGAAGCAGTTTGATTCATTCTAGCCGATAGTAGAAAAAGGACGAACAAGCATAGGTTGAAAACAGCGCAGCCCAAGAACATCCATAACTGCTGCAAAATCTTGGTGCAAAGAAAAGAATAACCATTGGCTTCTGGTGCAAGTTACGTAAAGTTTTGTCATCTGCTGGCGAATAGGAAATCAAAACAGTGCTTTTGCGTCTTTGCAAAATCAAGCATGTTGGAACTTTCAAGCGGAAAACACAAAATACTGACAAAACCGATCAACCTGGGTTGTGGTTGATGAAAGTTTAAATCAGTGCCAGCACACCAAAAGCAGACGTGTGTCGTTTGTGGCAATGATTTTCAACACTCAGCAAAGCTGCATGAGAAAAACATATTTGGTTTCGATTCACGCTGGTGTCCTGCTGAACTTTCAATCTTGGAACAGAGTAAAATATCAAATTCATGGAAAGTCTGACTTCTTTTACCTTGCTTTGAAAAATGACGTCCACCTTTGCTTCAAAAGATATCGGCCTCCAACATCGCGTTTGCACAACTGGGCAACCCGAGGAAACACGACCTGGAGATCATGAAAGAATATTTGCAAAATACACGCAACGTTCTGTCAATTAAAAATGATGAAAAATCCAAGGTGGCATAAAACATAGCCGGGTATCGATCCGTACCTGTATTTTTATATCTGGGTCGGCAAAAAGACCAAACCACGCATTGTACAGAAGAATCCAACCTTACTCGCATGTTTCAAGTCTAAAGGTACTTATGATGTACTCAGATAGAGGGAAGTTTGGTTTTGAAATAACATTAAATGCAATCATGAACCACCCTGCATCACGTGGTTGGTGATACAACTAAAGGAAAAGCAAAGATCAAAGTAAAAATTGTCGATGGTTCAAAATTGATATATTGATCAGACGGCCACACACTGACGAGATTACTGCAGCACAAAGAAGCTTTCAACGACTCCTACCAACCCATCTACGTTTCCTACATATGAATGTATCTAAACTGATTTTATTGGAATTGTGCGGCCATACCAGGAACGAGCCGATGTAACGGCGCTGTGTAAAACTGAGGGTTAGTGCTTGGGCGCCCATCGTTTCCACTTACTTGTTGGAGATACGTTAAAATGTCCTAGCGCGAACGTGGTTTCGAGGAAATCGCCGCTTAACAGGTACTAAACCAATCACATGAGCGAAATGGCCGCTCGTAACGCTTTCTACCATTTCCGCCAAACAAATTTGCGATAAAAGGTCTCTTAACAAGCTTCAATCGCTTAAACGCAACAGCTTTCTACGAATCTTCCAGCAACAAACCTATTTATTCAAAGAATCCACACGTGGTTCATAAGCAACTTTGATTTATCCAGAAAAGTCCTGTCACGCAATCACAAGAAGGGCTAACACCGCGAAGACTTCGCAACGCCTCACCTTATCTATTTGATTCGAGGCTTCGCTGGCTTCTTCACGAAAAAACACGTACAGCTTGTCCCCGCTTTCAACCACACCAGCAAACCTGGAATCCACCAACCAATCAGGTTGAGTCTTCAGCGGCAGCAGCGATGCAGAGGAAGCGGACGAGAAACTCCGCGTGCTGCTTGTGCCTGGCGGAAGAACTTCGGCGCGAGCTATCACAGGTTTCAGGCTGTGGAGGTCATTTCTTGTGGCAATAAACATGTTCCCCTCTGCAAAGAAAGTTGTTACGAGTAAAAGCACAAAAAAAATGCCACGGACGTTTATGAGAAGCCAGTGATTTTCAACGAATGCTTGTCGTTTAAACACCCTGCATACAGGCACAGGAAATTTACGGCGCAAATTATTAAACGGAGCCATGTCATCTTTGGTACAGTCATCTCAGTTTGATTCAACCCTTTGAGTTCTCGTAGCATACAGCATTGCAGAAAACGTGCGTGTTGTCACGTTATTGAGCTAATCCCTCTTTATCGAGTCATAAATATTGATAGAAAAGTCGTGCTATTTTAGCTTTCACGGTGTTAAGGCCAAACCTTCTGTGTGAAATTTCCGTAGTGCAACCCTCGTGGTAGGAAGTAGGCTAGGCTACTGTAGGGCATAGAGTGTATGCAGTTAATACCATAAAGAACACGGTATACGTTAACAATGCAGGACGTACAGTAGACAAGACCATAATCGGAAATTAGCAAAGGTTAAATTGTTCTGTGGTACGCTAAAGTTTCACAGTAAACTGAAAAGCATGCAATCAAAATTTATGGCTAAGCTTTTGAAAATGAAGTCTCGCGTTTATGGTATTTGTTTAAAACACAATGCCCGATAAACTGAGCAACCATAAAACGCTAATAGACTTCTGACAATCGCGGTATTGTAAATATACACGAGTATCCTTTTGTTAGCCTAAGGTTGGGAACACTGTGCTTCCCGTATTTCAACAAATAAGACGAAAGACCAGTCAGTCCAGTTTGAGTGAAGTTGTGCCAAGTGTTGGTGGCCAAAGTCACAATTTGCAAAGAAAACATTAGGTCGAATCAAGCACTGACGTTACCACTTTCTTGCACTCGTATTGTTCCGCGCCTGAAACTAGACCAGGGGTAGTTGGTCTCGCCAACGCCAAGAGTCTTTTTGGTGAGCCTACATGACACTGCTTCTACTACTGTACAAGCAATGAACACCACTCGACAGATATAAACATTAAGCTCCAGAGGATACAGTGAAGACTTCAAAGAAATACCAAAACATCCCACGACCTCTATTGCTTTCAGGGAGATCATCCTTGCAAAATTTTCACGCCGAACATCAAAAGCCGAAGGTGATGAAACAACAAAGTGACCACAGCCATCGTTACCGACACAAAACGAAGTTGCGTTTTATCAGAAACTGAGCTTTAACATCTTTTGTGTTTTTACTGAACGAGATTCCAAGTTACCTCGGAACAAATTTGAAACAAATAATCCTTTTCAGATAGATATCGAATTGGAGAAACCTAACTTAAAATGTAACAACAAATAAGCACATTGCTGATTGTACCTGCATATTTGTAAACTGCCGACGATAGGTCGCTTTGAGGAAGCAGGTTGTGTATGACTTTGCCAGTTGGCTGGTATGATCCAGTAAACCCATCACCGCTCCACTAAAACGTCAGAAAAACAAAAGATTTCACAGGCTGTTAAAATTTTCCAGGTGTTAACTTTAAAATTTATAGTTCGGTGATATATTTACCACACACGATTCCATTGTCACAAGACAGAATAAAGAGAAGCGCAGATGCTGTCAGTTACTCTATCTACCGTCGAGGAGACAACTTCAGAGCCGCCTCTCTTTGTCGTTACTCATCACATGGACAGCTTTTCACGCTTCCAGTTGACATCGACTTTGTTTGACTCTAGACCTGTTATGTCCAACCCAAATGGCTTACTGCGCCAAAAATTATGTCACTGTCTGGGAAAGAGCCGCACATTGAATGACATATTACTGAGGGCCGCACATTAAACGGCTTACTTTGATCTTAGCAAACTAAATGTAGCTTAAGCTAATGTACAGAAAGCATTCGAAACCTAACTGCAATGGTAACAGACGTGGTAAAGCGGCACTGAGGAACACCTGCATTAAAATGTCAAATTTAAAATTATCAAAATAAGGACAAGTTGTCAACAGCGAAAACCTAAACTGGGCCGCACAAAACCTTCGACTGGGCCGCATGCGGCTCGCGGGCCGCGAGTTGGACATAGCTGCTCTAGACTCAAGTGAGTCAAGTCTTCCCTATTTCACGTTGCAACATGCATTTACTTCAGTAGTTTTTTCTACAGTTATTCTATTTTGGTCAGTTGATAGTTGTAATAAGAAGCATTGGATCACCACACTTCAAAACCACAAAGCATGTGGAATTATTGTTGTGGCGGAAATGTTTGTAGGAAAACTTAAAGAAATATTCAAGCCTGCATCATAAGAAAAGAACTCGAACTAAAACCTGCCAATTGCAATTTACCGGACTGGTGATTGTTTAAAAATAGACAGGAAACAGTTTAAACAGTTTTTAATGTAGGTAACGAAAACCCATCGACCCGCCAGCATGTTAAAAGTCTTACGTAAGCCCAAGGACCATTTTCGTTGTAACTATACTCACAGTAACACAACCGCAAATTTCGCTCTTTGAACAAAACAGTGTAATTGGCAGAGCTGACCTCAACCTCGCTCACCGCGTTTGACTGATCTAAGTGACTTGATAAATGACCAGAACCTGTCGAATACCTTAAACTAAGGACCACGGACCAAATCCTGCCTGCGAAGTCAGTTCATCCCGTCCGCGAAGACATTGTGGTAAAAACGAGAAAATAATATACTTATGGAAAATTTCTTGATTTCGTAGACTGCAGCACATTCCGAAAAAATCACATTACGTAAGAAGAGCTGGCCCTCGAACTATTATGTAACAGCTTATGTGGCCCTTGGACAAAAAAGTTTGGGGACCCCTGTCTTAAAAAGACAAAATATTGTGAGAAGAGAAAACTCGAATTGCGGGGAGTTTTTCGTTTGATTATTCCTTTACTTGTCGACTCTGTTTCACCACGGTGGCCTATGCACAGCTCAGAGCTTCTGCGCGAACACACTTGGCTGCAGGCTGGTATCTGGTACGTAGAACAATCGCTCTAGTCTACGAGGATAAGCTGGGAAGTTATAGATTGCAGTGAAGCTGCCAATCAAGTTGGAGACCCGAGAGCAGGGGCGCAACCAGTTCTTCATTTCGGGCGGGACAATTTTCATGAATTTTAATTCGATGACGTCATCGTGCTTATTCAACCGTGGTACAACTTTTTCGCAAACAGTCACATGCAATAACAACGTATTTTTGTTCGCAGACACGAAGTCCATAGTATACATAACAGGCACATTCTGCACAACGCTGGTTAATAAAAACAAAACAGAACGTTTTACTACAGCGTTGGTGGCTGAATCAGCAGTGTCAAGCGAAATTTTTGGCTTCACGCCATATGCGCATGCACAGAGCAACATTCAACATATCAAATACCTGGTCCGTAGCCAGGTTTCAATATTTGGTGGGGCACAATACATTTTTGAGGGGGCGAGATTTTTGGTTTTACTATATGTTTAAAACAAATTTTTCTGGGTGCAACAAAATTTGGGGGGGAACTGCCCCCGAATGCCCCCCTGTGGCTACGGGCCTGTCAAATATGTTGAGAAAACTGATGATTGGGGCTTAGGATTTGGAGTTTAGATAAGTGTGTCTAGTTAGGGTTTATGTTACAGTTAGAAAAAGAAAAATAATTGAAGTCTAAGATTAAGTCCAATATTTTTCACTGGTTTTACTTATTCCCGTACTGTAGCTTGTTGTGGGTATCTGACATCTAACCAAAAAGTTTAATTCACGCAACACACATCAAAAAAGTAATCGCCAAACTTTATTCCTTTGCTCTGAGAGAAGCAAAATAACTGACAAAAAATAACAGGTCAGAAATTTCGCTTGACACCCGGCTACAGAGACTTACTTAACACAACGTTTTGTAACGGCGTTGGAGGCAGTCCGGTCGCTACTGGGGGGATTTTGGGGCTTAGCTCCCCCAGACAAAGCTCCAAGCCCCTCCAAATTGAAACATGAAACACTATAATCAGTTGAGTTTTTGTCAATTTTTCGATTTCAAGCCCCTCTTACTAACCCAAAGCCCCCCGCAGAAACGCAAAGCCCCCCTATTGAAAACTTTCTGGCGACGGTTTTTTGGTTGGAGGCCGAGCCTCAGGTTTACAGACGCATTCTTAACACTATTTGTTCACTTTTACAGCACTACTGCAAAGTGGGACGCTAATTCCTAAACTGGTCAAGACCAGGTAAAGTACGAAAGCATTGTGACATGCACACCTTCAAACGAACAAACACTGCAATATCCGAGCACCCAGTCACAAAGTAAAAAGTGGTTGTAGCGTTCAAAGAATAAGGAAGAATATAAACAATCTGACTGCATCAAAGCAGGCAACCATTACGTTATTAGACCTTCTGCATCTTTCGAGAAACAATAACATATTTTTTCTTAATACGGCCTCAAATGTAGGAATGCTACATTGAACCTGATGAGTCATGACTGCTAACACTTGCTCTCCAAGGCAGGTTGCATAGAGCCCTGCATCCAAAATTATAGGCCACACGCAATCTTTGCATGCATGACTTTCTGAAATTCCGCCATAATTGTGATGCATACATGGGCGTACAAAAGGAACGAAAAAGTACATTTTTAACTGCATTTGAACGTCGAGAGAAGAGGCTCGCAGCTTGTTTGCTGCACAATATTTTTATCGCAGTTGCCTCTGAATGTCTTTGTCATCTGGGAGCTCAGTATCCAGTACAGCTCCCAGATATTTGTATTGGTAAACAGATTTTATATTTTTACAACCATGTGTCAGTAATAGAGTGACTGTGCTTTTTGCACTCTTAGCCTTAAACCTCACACAAACAGTTTTGCTGTTGTTGAAAATATTTCCATGTGATTCTGCATAAGCCTGATATACAGATAAAAGTTCTCTTTGCAACATTTCCGAAAATGAAAACGTTTCAGAATTAATCAAGATGCAGAATAAACGATCAGGACAGAGTAAAAATGTGTATTCTCATACAAACACCTGGTTCCATACTCAACTAGTGGTTTAGTGTGACAGATGTATAGGCTACTACAGTAGTAAACCTGCCTAATTCTCGTCTAGTTTTAGCAAATTCGTTCCAGCCCTATTCGTCTAGCATGTGCTAGTTCTTGAATTTCTATCACAAATGAAGACCCCAAACTTGAAAGATAGCCTGTGTCAAGGGTGAGGGGATCTTTGAATGCTACCATTTCGGGCAAAACAGATCAGATGTCTTGTGCCTTTGGCGCATAACGGGTCAGGTGTGTTTGGTGCAAAACGGCTTTTTCTGGCATCCATGAGTTGTGTGAAAGCTTTTAGAAGCACGTTTAGGGCTATGAGCTTTCAGGACTTGCACTGGTTGCAAACGTTAGGATCTTGTAAAGCGTCATTTGAAGTCAAACTGATCTAGTAGGAAGGTGCGTTCAACACTTGACTAGCACTCATATGCCTCTTCACTAAACCTTTTTCCTAAACCGTGGTACTGGGATCAACCCAGAAAGACACTAAAATGTGAAACAGTCCTCAACCTAAATTTAGTTAAAAACTATCAGGTTTCGAAGCGAAAATGCAGCTCAACAACGCTTCTTTAAGAAATGTACTACGTTAAAAATGGTGATCAGCTTTGCCCCTAACAAAAATAATAATGAAAAGGTCGTAGAAGAACAAGCGGATTGACAAGGCACCAAGTGCTATGTCAAGGTTTCTCTTATTAATTTGAAAGTTTTGGCAATTTGCACGGTTCAACAGTACCCTAATGTTATAAAGTTTCATGAGGGCAACTTGAGACCTGTCTAAGACAAAATAGTACACGAACAAATATATAAAAAACGCCTTAAACTATGAACAGTGCAAACTATCTCCGAAGTTGACACTTCCAGCATACTTGTGGTTGAATACCAATCATTTACGAAATTTTCGATCAGATAACCTGTCTCAAGATAATGTAAGGAGATAATAATTAACGAGCAAAAGGAAAATTCCAATAAGATTTTTTAAAAATGATTAGAATATAAAATTTCATCTTTATTCTTTGAAAGTTTCTACAAATGTCAAAATTGCTATGCAATGTTTTGAAAATTTCGGGGGGGGGGGAAATTCCGCCAATTCCCCCCCCCTGGTTGCGCCCCTGGCCGAGAGCATTAATTACAATACATTCGTTTGCGCTTTCATTTCGTCGGTCACAACACCACCAGTCGCAAAACTCTGACCGGGTTTTACGCAGGAACTTGGCTCAGGAAATTTGTTATTTTTACTTTGCATTCCTTGTATACAGTACTGAAGCAAACTTTTATTACGATCGAATCACTTACTTCATACTCTCGGCATGTTGGCTTGCTGGCATTCGTGCCACAGACAAGGACGGTCGACTTTGACGTCACTTGCAACAGGCGAATGTAGTTCTGACACGTTCTCTTCGACCCGGTCTTCTTCTCGCACAAGGAAGTCCCCGTTGGAAGCCAGGAAACTATCTACGAAAAATCCACTGGCAAATCAAGACAGTCGACCAACCTATACACTGTGCAATATTTTTCAACAGTCGGCTCTTGGCGCGGTTCAAACATATAGTTGAAGGGGTGGTTTGCATCCTATCTCCATGACAACTCTTTTCCGGGCAAGCTATGACGAAAGGTATCTTCCTGCGACCGTTGAGCTCCACTCGGTTTCAGTTACTACGAAAAATCATGAAAATGAGGTTGTCAGAAGTGACTAGCTGACCGCTGGCAAACCACGCGTTGACTCGTTCTAAATAGACATTAGAATCCAGCGCGGGTTGAAATTTTTTGTCCGTTCCTACCCCGCATCCGCAGACGTCCAACCCGAACCACCCCGCACTGCCTCCGTCCCAAAGCTGCACCTGTCACTGTGTGTTTGAAGGTGCAGGGGATGCAAGCGCACCCCCAAAAAATTCTGACCTGTCGAAAATCCGGGAAATATCCCTGAAAATTTGGGCACAGATGCTTTGACACCTCTGTTCTATTTGTGTGACTGACTGGTTCAAAACATGGCAGTGCCTATTTTACCGCCAGCAGCAAAACTCTGCTGGGACTACTTTGCCATTCGAGCTGTACATGCTGTATATAGCTTTGTCCACATATCCAGCTGAGTTCGTGACACTACCAGCATGGCGAACATAATCGAGTGTTTGGTGTCCATACCTGCTATGCAAGTGGTCGCCGGTTATGCTCTCACCATTATTGCTTTGGTTTTGCTAGTTGAAACAACACCTTTGATGGAAGCGCTTTTTATGCACTTTTTAAAAGTTTTAGGTTTAGTTTTGCGTTTCGGTTTAGGGTTAGATTGTGATTTAGGGTTTTAGGTTACTTGACAAAGACACGTGCTAAGCCAAGCATATTGTCAATGTCACATGACCAATTCAATCAATCGGGCTCACCTAATGGCAAAATTGCTCCAGAAGTGCTCTTACCTCTGATGGCAAAATAGACACAGCCTAAAAATGTCTGACTTTTACAAAAGTGAAAAAAAGATCTTTATGTTTTTTTGTGAGAGTTCGCCTCACAAAAATTTTTCGGGCAAAAATCCTTCGCACCCCCAAAATTTTGCCTGCTCCTGCACCTATGCTGAAAACCAGTAAAAGCTAACGCAACGTGTTTCATCGCTAGTGGCAATTATTCAGTGGTTCATTTCAAAGCCAAAGAAGCTCTTGAAAACACTGTTAAAAATGTGAAAAATTTTAATCAACCTTGAGCGCTTCTTTCTTAGCTTCAAGAGCGTTGTTGAAAAAGTTCTTCACTAACGAACTCTACATTTGCTCTTCTGCTATTCACGACATGCCCAGCCATACTAAAACACTTCTTTACTGGCAGCTCTAGTTGACATCACCCAGAACGGATTTCTCGCCAGATCACTGAGAGCTGAAAACTCCAATATGTAGTCTCGCCACCACTGGAGAATGTTGCTACACCTTTGTACCACAAGCTTTCTGTAGGGTAGAATTTCTTCTTGCTCATGTCTCTTTCACATGCATTGGCTCAACATTCAGTTACCCGCACAAAGAATTTCTTATCCCGTGTCCACCCACACCCGCCCCGCAAATGCGGGTACCCGCAATCCGCGTGGGTTAACTCGCCCAGCGCGGGATTCTAATGGGTATCCTTGCATTGTTTGTCACCGCGGTGATACAACACGACTCGAAAGCTTTTCCGCACAGCTACATTGACTGTCGTTTCAGACAGCAGAGGTTCATCAACTGAAGCTCGGTGAACGAACTGTTGGCTCATTTGTCGCACTGCTTCAACTTGCATCGTGCGCGCCGATCGTGCAGAGCAGTGCTGGTTATGAAATCATAATTGGTGCGTGGGCAACGACTAAGAGTTACAAAAAGCGCAGCTTAAGAGAGTCACTGCAATAATGGATAAAACTGACAGCTAAAGCGATGTGCAATGTTGTGTACTGTAGTTTCCAGTGTTGCCTGCAGTTGGAATCGACTATTTCTTGCAACACGCTATTAGCCTGCGGGACAATTCCTGCGTTTCTTCACTACTAGCCCAGCAAGTCTTGCATGTTTTCGCTAAGACAAGAAATAAACAGCGTAGTTTTCGGTGAGAGAAACCTCCACCTACTAAGACACGTTTCGTGAATTGCTTTGGTCAATCTTCTGGTGCAGAGGTCTCCAAACTTTTTTGTCAGAGGGTCACAGAAGCTATTTCATAACAGTTCGAGGGCCGGACATCTTAACGCAATTTGATTGTTTCGGGATACGTTGCATTCTACCAAATCAACAAGCTTTTTTGTGAATTTATTGTTTTTTTATTATTGAAAAATGTCTTGACACGCGGATGAAACGGCTTTGCGGGCCGGATGAAATGGCTTCGCGTATTAGGCCCCTGACCCGTTGTTTGGAGACCCCTGTTCTAGTGCAAAGCAAATAGACACAACCCAGTGTTACGGTCGTAGCCACACAACCACTGAGACATATTTAAAGTCACCACAAAAAGAAAACACGTTTAGGACTTTCCTATATAAAAGCAGGGTGAACAAGTAGTAACAGAGTGATCTCGGCGGATAATCTTTATTGCTACTTGATACTGTGCGGGTGGCTGAACATGTCTGCTCAGTTTCAACGTTCCTGGCGACATAGTTAAACTGCAGCCCCAGCCAAGTCATCTCGTTCTAATTCTAGGCGTAACCCAATCACAGTCAAGTTCAGGTTTCTGTCTGCCGTTATAAAAATAATCTCGAAGGTGATTTTAGCAGAAAGTTTCTACCGGAATACCAGGTGAACTGCAGCATGCAGGAGACGGGAAAGCGTTCTCAACGGAATCCTATAAACAGCGGGAAAATGGAAAGCCTGTTGAAGTTTTAGCACAACGGGCCAGCAATATCAGCGACTTCGGAGACACCCATACGCAAAAATTACCCTGTTTCGAATAAAAATAGAATTTGAATTTCGTAGTTCAGTATTAATTTTATTCATTCGTAATCTACCACAGGAACTTCCTTTGCGGTAAGAGTGATAACCTTTTCCGTCAAACGTGACCGGAAATGGTGTTTCTGAACAAAAAAGCACTCACACCCGCCAGGGATGTAATTACTGATGGGTCGATCTTGTGTTCGGTGCCCGGACTCGTCTACGGGCATAAAGGCCCAAATGGCTTTAGTGGTGTCGACTTCACTGGGTCTATGCGTCCTAAGGTGCGTTCAAAGGTATCGTACACCTTTACTTTTGACTGTGTTTCTTGATTGTCGTCGGGACAAAGCACCGTGCTTTGTGTGAAGGTGGCTTCACACAGAATCCGGTCAAGGCTTACGAACCGGCTCATGACCAACGGCAGTCTTCACACACGCTCCGTTGGCCGTATCCAGTTGAGTTTTCTCGGTTTCGAACGGCTTACGGCTTACTTAAAATTGGTTTAAGTAAGCCGGATTGCCGTGTTTGTCGGTGACGGTGTTCTTGCTGCATGTGTAAAGACTTCCGTTGGCCATAAGCCGGTTCGAAAGCCGTAACCGGATTCTGTGAGAAGCCATCTTGAGACCCATAACGCGGTACGGGCGTCTCTAATATGCGACCATCATCACCGAAGTTTGCTTCAAGGTTGCTGTTGTATTACCTGATCGAAAAAGATTCGGCGTTTGCTGTCCAGTAACTTCGGTCGTCGCACGACAAAGATAGCGTTCCTGCAAATTTCAAAAGTAGGTTTGCGATTGCATCAAACGAAAAATCCGCAGCTGGATATCGATTAGACATCGACCGGCCGCACTCTCATTCTGCCATTAAGCTGGCCGCCGTGCCGGCCGAGCACTGCGAGCGCTTTCCTTTAGTTGCTTAATGGATCCCAATGCCTTTTTTCTTTCAGATTGTGTTCAGTGCGACTGTCTAATGGCGATCGTCTATCATGGCATCCAAAATCGAAACCGGATAACAAGCTTCATTGGCATTCTACGGACGAAAGCATTGCTCATTTTTTCCCGCATCTGGAGTAATGAAGGGGTGTGGGTAGGCAAGGAAATAGAGGTGCAACCTCAATGCTTAAGAAAAACAAAGTGTGTAAATTGATTTGAAACTGCATACCGTACTCAAAACGCATATTACAATATATATATCTGATATTTGTGCAGCAATCATTTTGACCCGCATCGAGTGCCACGCGTGTTGGTAACAGCACGGATGTCTTGTAGGTTTTAGGTCATTTTGGCCCAGTTTACCTGCCCCTGGGCGCCAACCGCTAGAGGGAATTTTTTGACTGAATTTGTATTGGATACCAGGCCATAATCCGAGTCATTTGAGTTTTTGATTGGCTTTCTAGCATTTGTGGTTCAAGCGTTATGGCCTAGAAACAACAAATTACTTAATTGATTAATGCCATCATTAATTAATTAATAAATTATCGATTTTTTGTTATTTTCAGGCCATACCTTTCGAACCAGAAACGCTAGAAAGTCAATCAAAGCCTCAAAAAGACTCGGACCATTGTTTTCGTCATTGCAAAAGTCTCTACGTGTCTCAAACCTCACTACACGTCACACTACTGACTGACTTCACAACCAAGATGGGCGAAGCACTCGAAATCGTTTTGAAATGAAAAGGAAAACTCGTGGTTGAGTTGACAAACGAGAATATATCAAACGCGTTTATTGCTGTGAGGCTTGAGGGCTACAGTTAGCAAAGTGTAACGTCTGCACAATCTAGTGATTTAATACAGTATTTTGTCTGCCACAAGTCAACGTGAGGGTTTCAATTTCATTTCAACTGCTTCGTGTTAAGGAACGTCGAAGTTTAACTGAAAGTTTACATATTTAGAAAAATGTCTTCCTTTAGCTGTGGCCAAAAAGATTTTATCTTGCAAATTTAAGTTTTTTTTGCTTTTTTTAAATTAAACCCTAATGTTTTTTTACGCAAGGCAACATATATAGTGGTTTGTGAAAAAATCAACTTAACTTTCTGGTGAGTCCCACTGAGCATCTTTCCATGCACGAGGTAGCCCAAAGTCGCAACTGAATTTTCATGTTTAACCAGCAAACCGAATTTATGTTCCCGAAGAACAAGTTTGAAAACGGTGAAAGATGGACGATGCTTAAAAACTGCTTCTAGAGTTTCCAAGACTGCCATCAAATCGCCTGGAAAGTCTGTCGTTTCACGAACTCGATCACGGATTGGTCGACCAGAAAAATAAATCTAATCGATCACAACACGTGGTCGCTTGTTTTTCATCCAACTGGGATTTCGTCGCTATCGAGGACATATGGCATTTCGCGACTCCTAATTTCACAGTAAATGGAAATTTCGCGTTACGCTCTTTTGCGCATCGATCTATTCTCGCCTCCAAAAGAAAAGGTTGTTTTGTAACAGCATCGCAAATCTCCATAAAACGGAGCAGACGGCAACTTCATCATGATAATTCGGACATGGACAAAAGAAAGTAAATATTGATGTGCGACGTTTTCCTCTATCACGATGACGAAGTGTTCAAGTTTGAAAATCACAAAAGCAAAACCCACGTACGATCTGAAAGACGAGTTTCTATTTGATAAGTGACCGGCTGGCAAACGAAAAGTTCTTGACAAATCTTCGCTGCTCCAAAATTGCCTTTTGACGCACTTCAACAACGATTGTCATGAAGAAAACGTGCAGTTTAAGTTTTTATTTTCGAGCTAGAAGACGTTTACCTTAACCTTTCCGCAATAGCACAAGCAAAGGTGTTCTATTGGAGCATTATAGGTAACCTTCGCGGGTTAAGAACTTCATCAAAATTTTTGAGAACTGTAAAATATTATCAGCAGTATCAACACAGCACGAGTGCGTTAAAAGTCATTCAAGAAAAATGAGAAACGCGTATTTTCTCACAAACACTAACAACTTCGTTCTGTGACTTTCAAGTCTCCCAGAGTAGAAGCACTGTGCGCTGTCCCCATTCGCCTCCCCAGATGTGTCGCGGGTGCAACTTGGGAGATTTCAACGAACACGTTGGGAACGATGAGAGGGTATGGAAGAGTGTGATTGGCAGACATGGTGATGCTGACGTGCATGATACCGCAATGCTCCTGTTGCAACTCTAGTGTAACAACACACTGTGTATCACGAACACTTTCTTCCAACATCGAGATTTGCGCAAGTACACCTGGTGGTGCAGAAATTCGTTGGGTCAACGGTCGCTCATTGATTTCTGCATAGTATCGGTTGGCTTGGTCCAATCAGTGTTAGACGTTCGTGCCCACAGGGGTGCAGAAGTGTTTACCGATCACCACCTACTGGTCTTCGACTTACGTCTTGAAAAACCAACAGGGTCTACAAAAACGAGCATGTCTAGGAGGTCGTGTCTGACAAGGATGTAAGAAAGACCTCTGCAGACAGCATATCGTCCATATTCCGAGAGATCCCGGAATACACAGCAGATGTAGAGAGCTGTAGCTTCATTGCTGTTCGGGTATGTCAGCAGAAATGACTTGGTGTGGGAATAATGAAAAAAACAATCCTTTGTGGAGCCAAGAGGTGAAAGAGGCTATTCGAGGAAAGAAAGTAGCCTACCAAGCATGGATTTAGGAAAATTCCGAATCTTCTTGGCATTTGCGGCACGCTAAGGTGCGAAAGTCCGCAGCCCTAGGGGTGAAAAAGCCCAAAATGCAATCTTGGGAGATGCCGGGCATTAACTTGAATCCAATTACTGGCAAGCCAAACAAAAGTATTCTGGTAAAATGATCGGCGTCTCCACGGAAAAAATTCTAATATTACGAGATCCATCAAAGACAAAAATGGTGTCTTTCTCAGCAATGACGAGGACATCATTGGCAGATGGAGAGAGTATTTCAAAGACCTTTGAACAGAAGAGCTCTTTGGCTGACTCTTGCGTGTCAAGTGGCCTGGTGTTCTGGGAGGACACCGAAAGATTGGCAAAGTGGGGTAATCATCTGCATACATAAGAAGGGAGACAGGAGAGAATACAATGACTACCGTGGCATCTCCCTCCTTTGCTTTCCTGGAAACGTGAATGCCAAGTGCCTTGTAAAAATATGCCGCGAAATAATGGAACCAAAGCTGGATGATACCCAGTGCGGTTTAAGTCCTGGCTACAGCACTACAAACGAAATTTTCACACTCCAGCCAATTTTTGAGAAATCTTGGGAATATGCAAAAGACGTCTGCGCATGTTTCGTGGACCTTGAGAAAGCAAATGATCGGGTCCCTCGGGAAAAGCTTTGGGAGTGTTGCGGAAGAACAGTGTTGACGGCCGCCTGTCACTGGAGGTCAAGTCACTGTATTCCTACTCAGGCGTTTCCGACCGGTCGGTGGAGTTAAGCCACAACCGTTCACCACGGATGATGGACTCCAATGAGGGTGTGTGCTGTCGCCGTTCCTCTTCATGGTTTAGTTTATATGAATTAGATAGACAGTCCAGCTGAGTCGACGAGGCGTCACTGTTGGAAGCCGCAGAGTGAACCGTTGGCTTTTTGCGGTCGAATTGGTGCTGCTGGCATCGTCTGAACAGGGTCTCCAACATGCGCTTGACCGGTTTGCAGCTGCGTACGACCAAGCGGGAATGAAGATTAACACAAAAAAGAACTGAGGTATTATGCCTCTGCAGAAAACCAAGCCAGCGCACGCTGCAAGTGGCAGTACACTGCAGCAGGTCGAGACGTTCAAGCACTTTGGGGTGTATTCACGAGTAACGGAAAGCTGAACAAGGAGACTGATACACGGATTGGTAAAGCAAGCACAGTTCTGCGTGAGCTTTATCGCTCTGGGTTACAAAATGGGGGCTTTCAAAGACTGCAAAGTTGGCAGTTTTTAAATCAGTCTTTGTTCCGATCCTCACCTATAATAATCGTGAATCTTGAGTAATAACTGAAAAAGTGCTATCTCAGGTATAAGCGGCAGAGATGGGATTTTTGCGAAGAATTCACGGCGTTTACACTTCGCGACAAAGTGCGCAGCTGTGAAATCCGTAAAGTCCTGAATGTCGATCCACTTCTCTGTGTTAGAGAAATTTCAGCTACGATATTTCGGCCGCGTGTCCAGAATGTCCCAGGAGAAATCAATTAGGCGAGTCCTGTTGGCTACACCCAAGCAAGGGCGGCCCAGAGGCCGACCAAAAACCAGGTGGTGTAATTTCATCTCCGGCCTTGCTTGATCCAGTCTTGGTGTGAAGCCAGCAGAAGTACCAGAGTTTGATAAAAACTGCGAGGTATTTTGAGTCTTCCTAGGGCTTCTGTCCCCACGACACTCCCAAGAGAAAAAGTAGGTATGATATTGAATGAATGAACTTCGTGCTGTCACCTTCAGTTCCGTCCAAACGCAAGTAATTGAAGCAAAATTTTCAGCATTGAATTCTTTGCACAATATTGACTTCAGAAAACTCATAGTTGTTCTAATCATAAGTTTTTTAGCATGGTTAGAGACACCATTCCTTCCTGGACACGTTTAGAACGAACATACCGTATTACAAGTGAGGAGATTGACCACCGGTAGTTTTTTAGCTGAAGAAATGGAGATAGTCATGCAGTACACAGGCAAAATATCAAGAGAACAGCGCACTTCTGCATTCGACGTTTTTCGTCTTGACGATTCAGGGCAACTCTAACGATAAAGGAATTGTTGAGGTTTGAACTACAAATCCATGACTGCTATAGATCTCTTCGGAAAAGGAATGACCCCTTACACATGCAAATTGGATTCGCGCTTGCCGTTTGCGTCATTTTTATCATGCAACAGACATTGAGGAGAGCTACATTTCGTCTTTCGTAATTTCAACATACCTAGCTCCAATAACTAAGGTGTCGTTGATGAATTTCAAATCTTGAACATCGTACAGCTGAGGTCCTCTTTCCGTAGGACCGTTAACCGTCAACACTGCAGTGAACGACGATGTTTCTGAAAAGACATTTACTGTGAAGTTCTAAAACTTGAACATGATTTTGCTGTCGTTTCTCTCAATCCACAGGCAAGTTATATATGCGCTTCACAAAATGCGTTTTAAACAAAAAATTGCTGCCAAAAATTTTCAAATCGCGACTCAATTCGATTTTGATATGTTGAGATAATTACGGTGAATACCTCGGGGGTTTCAACAATTGCGGAAACGGAAAACAAAGTCACAATTAGGATTCAGTTAAAAAATTAAATAGAATAACCGATATTTACATTAGTTGAGCAATGCACACACACTTAAGTGCAAGTCTGAGACATAGCGTATTACTTCCTGCTCATCGTTCTCCTGTGTGATTCCTATCGTTTCACAAATCGATTTTGAAGGCTGTATGGTCAATTGCCAACTGCCTTTCTACAATTGCCAACTGATCAATTGCCAACTGCCTTTTTACTATCGTACTACTGCTTTTTAGTGGCAGAAGAGCTTGAGCATCTCTATTACCCCTAAAGCTATGCTGAACTCATGCTTCCTATAGGGCTTTCAATGCCAGACAAGTTGAAGGGCAAATGTCCTACCAAAAGCAGCCTAACTCTTTTCAGCTCGGCAGCAAGGGCTGGTACCTCCAGCTATGGGCGTGTGAATAATGAGTCACGCACGGCTTTCTGAGACAGATCCAATGCCAGTCATCTTGCAGGGGACACCAGGTACATGTTTACGTGTGTCACTTCAGGGCAACCTGTCTTCAACACAGCGGTCACGCTTCAGCATTTCACTGGATAAAATGAAGGTGATGTTCAGATGAGGACATTTTTTTCTAGGCAAGCATATGCTCTCGATCTCCTGTCCCGGCGTTTGGGATTGCTCACTACAGTGACAGTTGAAAATGAAATATCCAAGTTACTAGCAAACCAGGGACAACACGTAGTTGCTCCAGCCCAGGTTTATTCGCCCATGGGGCAGGCGCGGCTGGGTTGTCAGCCTGGTACTGCCGCGTTGGGAAGTTCGGTCCTTGGGATGCACTGTGGAGTTATCGCCATTGCCTCGTCGTAAAAGAGTCTCGAACTAGGCCGCTTCGGCATGTAGGTAGCATCACTCAGAGATATCTGCTTGAATTTTTCCCGCTCAATCAAGAAGGATGAACACACCATTCTTTCAAAGGTTCGCAGGAGCCGCTTAAAGGCAAAAATGCAATGGTTGGATCACAGTATGGAACAAGCTCTTGTCTTGCGTACATCATCCCACCACCATACCGTCACTCTTTATGTCCACGCGACCGCGCACTTCAGGCGGTTACATATCGTTAATCTCTGGCATAGTGTTATCACTTCTGCAACTCCAGAAGAGCATAGATCTGCAAACCCCGTAATGTGTGGTGTTCATCGATCTAATCAAAGCATATGTCACAGTAAGGCATTCTGGGTCTTTAAAATCTGGGGTGACGCTGGCCAGTGGTCTTGACTACAACTCTAATTTGGATATTATTCTCGCTTGTTCTGTTTCATGATTTCACACACGGGGACGGAATGCTTTTACACACTCGTAGTAGCGGCGAGCTCTCAACCACGCCCAACTACGGGCCAGATTAAGATCAAATATGTACTGGTTGGTTCCCGAACTACTGTGCGCTTATGATGCCAATCGCTTTTCCTAGGCCTGCGATGATTTTGGTATTAGCTTGCGAAAAACAAAAGTAAGGCTCTTGGGTTTCGTATTTCATCGTGCGTCAGCATCAGTGGCTCACAAATCTAAGTCGTCAATAGGCTTTCGTCCTTGGGATCTGCGATCAGTTCTTCCAACAGCTTGGACGACAAGATTGGGCAGCGCATCGGTAAAACCTCAAACAATTTTGGAAGGCTTGCCTCTCGCGTGTGGAACAGCTTTCCATAAAATTAAAGAAAAAATCCGACATACTGAACATCTTTCTGTATTGGTGCAGATACCGTCGGCATGAATGTATGTTCAGATCATTTCTATTCTGTTGTGTGCGTTTCACCATCGTACTTTCGCAGAAAGAAGAGATTCAAAACACTTCTTCATGGCTAGGCAGGGTTTATCGTTCTCGCGCGCTCCTGGAAAGCGATGGATGCGCACCGAGAAGCATGACATGAGTTCTAGAGAACGACTTTCCAACTTCCACCAACAATTAAATAGCTTTACCAGCTTGAGAAACACCGCCACACCAACGACGGGAAGAGCCACGAATGTGAGGATCAACAGTTATGAGCACCGGTGAATCAGTGAAGCAAATGATGAAAACATGGGTCACACAACAGCGAAATTAAACAGTGAGGTGATTCATCATACGATAGAACGTATACTGTTTCGCAATCCTGAAGATTACTGCGATTTCTCTTTGAGGACGTAATTTTGAATTGGCCCGTAGCCTCTTGGCTGAAGTGCATCCGCTTTGAGGTTGGAAGGTCTGGAGTTTGATCTAGAGCTGGGTCGTGTAACGAATATAGAAAAATGAAAAAGCACGACTGAGGCTTATGCAAGCAGTGCCTTACTCACAGATGCGTTCTTCAGTGCGCTTCGCACTCGATCAACACTGTCGAAACTGAATTACATAAACTGTTAGTGGCAATATTTCTTAATGGAGCAAAAACTGTGTGTTATTACACAACATAAGTGGCAAGTGATATTTCAGCTGATTGTTCTCTCTTCCTGTAGTTTTGCAATTCAGTGAAAAAATTCTGATCAGTTGTGCTTCACCAGGCAATTAGTACCACACCACCAACCTGAAACCTTGAAGCATTGCTCCTCAACTCAGCACCAGAGAATTGCTGTGGTGTATGAACGGCAACTTTTGCATTACATAAAAGCCTTTGAAATTTTATATTTGTAAAATCGCCTTCTGTTATTTTGGGTGCACTATTCTCAAGAGTCTCCTGTTTTACTGTCTTTAAACACACGCGCAATCACCCTCACCGATCGTGATTTTTTTCCGCCCGTATCCATCGATTGCAACACTTGCCTGAACCTATTTTCCGCCAATGCGTACAATTGTCTTCACATTATTTTCCTACTGAGAAATCCACAGGATGTCGTGTAGTTCGGCAAGTTAGCAATAACACGCAATGCTTGCCAAGCGCGGATAGCGGTTTACTGTAGGTTTTGAAAAAGGGAGAATCCAACTTTATACAACTCTAGCAGGGTTCCCTCCTGCACGAGGCTATTGTTCAACGTATTCAAACCCACGATAAAATAATTAACAATTGCTAGTGTTGTGTCTGCAACGTCTTCTTGCACGTCACAGGTGAACAGCGTGTTTCATGCGTTCAAACACTGTGGTAATTGCGGGGTTTTTAGGCAAAATAGCAGCTGTTTCATACGAATTACAACGCATGTATTGCCTTTGAGACGTTTAACACCAGTAAGCAATCCAGCATAGGCTAACAACATCATCGAAGCGATAAACAAGGAAAGTCCCTTATTCCGCCTGGTTAACAAAGATTAACGGTTCACTTACATAAAAGCAAGTCTAAAGCAAAGTAAAAACTACAGTGTCCATGGATACCCAAAGGAGTTTCGCAAGAGAGTCTAAAGTACCTTAATTGAAATCCATGGAAACAACGGGCGAACCATTTAGCCCGAGCTGGGGCATCATCACCAGACCTGGTCCAGACGTGATACAGACAACTCAACAGAAAACATTTTTCCCTCAAAACAGATTTTTGACGGTTTCTCAAGCGTAGCAACATGTTTCTCGAGCGCAAAACAGCATCCGTTTCGCAAATACTAATGCTCCACGATTTTTTATGCGAAGATTTTACAAAGAAACGTATAAAAGCATTAAAACCTAAAATAAATGCCAACTAAAAAGTTTGTTGAGTGGCTCTCATTTACAAGTTGAAGGGTATCCCGAAGCATTTAAACATCCATCCAAAATTTATAAAAAATGTACTTTTTGACTGCAACCAACAGACACATAGGTCTCGATACGACCAGCTTATGACAAGCTGTGGCTTGTTCAGGGATGAACAGATATGTTTCTATTCTATGCGGACACTACAACCAGCTCTTTGCCTGCGCTACTGCTGGAAAAAGCTTTATGTGATTGTCAACCGTTGCTCTTCTAGCCCAGCACACAAAATACAGGTTATTCGGAAGTGGGGTCAGCAGCACTTAGTAACGTTTGAAATTATCCCGATGAAAGTGAAAGACAAAATAAAGGTAGTTTACATTTTCGAACCACAATTTCACCAAAAACGTTAGTTCCTCATCGTGTTTTGTGACGCCCAGCATAGTATCAATTCTTGTGGCTACTCACAGCTAGTCGTGCACTAATAGGACGATTGTGCACCTTTTCACGATAATAGTACACAAAAAAGCTTTGGTGCACCCAAGGGCGCACCGAAAATTGCAGTTTTGCAGTGTATATGTGTAGGATTTCTTGCTCTCTTGCCATCAAGCACTATATCGACATAATTCAAATACTTTTTTCGAATGCCAATCACATAGCCAACAAAATTATCCTGAATGGCAAAAATTTGTACTTGTGCTACCATCCTACTGGTGTTCTACAAAATACCAGGCAGAGCACTATACTATGCGGACGGTATTTGTGCTCATTAAACACAAGACAAACAAGTAAGCAACTCACCTTTCACCGACAGAACATTCTGTGGCTTAAGATCTTGTGGAATGCAACAGTACAACTTCAACAAGCTTAAAAGGATAACAGTAAAAGCCCAGAAAGACATTTCTCCACTCTGTGTGAATACTCCTCACTTGCGAAAACGCTTGAGATCATTAGCAACAATAAGCATAAGCCACCGGTTCTCATAAAGTACAATTTTCACTAAAACGTTCTCTGGAACAAGCGAAAAATATTGAACGTTTGCTACAGCTAAAATGAAATTCGAAACAGCGACTTCAAAAACTTGCTGCGTACATTGACGCTCATGAGCAGCGTCTCTGAAGCTGCTGGAAAGTCGTTCATTTTTACATTTCCGCTCGAAGCAATACAAACGGCCAAACGTTTCGCGCATAGTGTGTTGGGTTTTACCATCAAGCTGTTGTTTATACTTTCTCTGCCATGCCCAGATCCTTGCGGATCTGAGCACCTGATCCACTGAGAGAGACCGGGTGAGACCCAGCACTTCTCGCACAACTGCGTTGGTCATCTGGCAGCTCTTTCCCATGTATACGCAACAGTTCGATCTGAACCTGGTTTGTGATAGAGATTTATCCACCAGTCACAAGGTATCGACTCGATAACCTTCCGGTTTTTCGGTGCCCTGGCGTTTTTGCCATGATTTCTTTTTCGTGTTATAAATTCCCAATTATCACCAAATACACTAAGCAATAACAGAGGCTAGGCCGAAACTGAAGACTTGCGCGTTGTTCTTCAAATGTAGTAGCGATAATGGTTGAGCAGCTGTCGATGGCTCATTTTCGGCAGGTTTGAAATTGAATGGCCAGATGTTCAAGTTTCGGCTATAGATAAGGATTAGAACCACGCCACACGTTTCCTTAACATCAGGTTTTCTTTGAAATTGTGGCGTTCTCAATTGCGGCACACATTTATGAAAGTACAATGTAATTTTGTTTTTCACAATTCATTGGAGTTCTATGGAGATACGTTTTCACATTCTGCTAAATCCCGAATTCGATGGAATTTTTAGACGATATAAACAGTGACCTCGTACATGCTGCTAGGAAAACGATAACGACGTCCCAGCTATTTCTGCAGTAACATTTGCCAAAACAACGTCCCACTGCCGTGAAGCTGCGGCCGCAAGTGAGAATCACCATAAATGCGTCAAAACGCATTGATATAAATCCACGTATTTACGTGATTCTTGCCAGAAAATATGCTTCCACGCCATGCTCAGTTCTTCTTACAGCCTAGGCAACACGCAAACCATGTAAGCACTTTATAAAACTGCTCAATTTGTGATAAACGAAGAAGCACTAAGAACCATTTGGCACTGACCTACTGGGTCACAATATTTAGAAACTCGAAAACGTTTGCCCAAATTTTTGCATTTTTGTTTCACACCTGTTTCACAACTTTTTCTTAACATTTGCCATTCGTTACGTTGGAAATGAATGAAGGACTAAAAGAGAACGTAAAATTATTTTTTCTCATCAACGACTGCTTCTGGTCAAAGTTTGTCACTGTTCTTCCCTAACGCAAAACCACCACTGTTTAACTCAACAGGAATTTGAGAGATACAAAAGCGACAACCAATCCAAATTGACAATATTGTGTAAAAATCTGTAGCAACAGTCTTGCATTTTTATCCACATTTCGCCAGATTTTGTATGATTTTTACAAGCTTTGTTTGGATTTGAGATAACTATCGTTATTTTTGCCTCTTTGCCTCTGTTTGATAAAGCAAACCTACACGGCTTCCAACTGGGTTTCAGTGCTCTTTGCACGGAGAGTAATTGCTCGCCATCAGAAGCCGCACTAACACGATGCAAAGAAGTGGATCAAAAACCTGCCAGCAACAGCAACCCTAAAACTTAAGCTGAAAAATTTACAGATATAAATGTTGGTCTTTTCAATTTAAACTCTGTTGATTGGTGGCTGTATTACTGTTCTCCGCTTTTGTCAGTAATCGGCTTTGTGCAGGTATTTTTATAAAACAAAAGAGATTACCCTGTAAAGCGTTCAGCTTCATTCTTTAATGAGGCTGTTACGACTTTTCTTTGCCCTATGGAGTAAATAGGGATACACAGTAATGTAAAGCGCTTTCAAACCGACTACTGGGACCGTTAACAAAAATCCTACCTTCAAAGTTAAAGGCGCATCTACAGGGAATGAGATTCCATCGCAGTCCTTGGAATTCTGTTCGCTCCAAGTCGCTTTTCTTAGTTGGAAAATAATGTTTTGCGCATCTATTCAAAAATTTACGTCATGACAAACACTTGTCAGACTGCGTCGCAGAGCGCTTTCACCCCCTTGCAGGCGTACATTTACAATAAAGAACAATGACCACATTTTCAATTCACCTCGACAATATTATCAAAACCGCTTCATCACCACCCACTGAATGTTCTATAGGAGGATGATTCCTATGCACTGATTAGAAAGCAAACGTGTATTTTCTGAACACACTTACATCGGCTGCAATAGATATTTCTGAAACGTTGAAAAAATCGAAGGGCTTTGTTTTTTTTTTCATGACGTGGAAACCGCAACCATGACGTGGAAACCGCAACCAGGGCGGGCACGAAACATATTTTACTGATGGCTTTACAAAGAACAGGACGCCAAGTGGAACGGCAAAAAATGCCGTACAAGTGTTGACCGTAATGCAAGACACAAGTCACTTCTGCAATTTTAACAAGAAACGAGTGTTTACTAAACTTGCTGTTTTTTGACTGTGGTGCAAACACCGTTTTCGTTCTCATTGCTCCCAATGAAAAACTCAGGGAGATGCCCATCATTCCGAAGTCACATGTCTACATTTTTTGGAAAGTGCATTGTTTATCAGCGCAAGTTAGTTTTCACTTCTGTTACCTCTTGTGTTAATGCCCAAATCACCTAAATTATCAAAAACACGCAAAACTGATATAGTAGTAATGCCGCCTACACCGCAATATCAGAAGAATTGCGGAAAATATTTTCGAACTCATAGCCTAACCACCCCATCTTTTTCAGGGTCCAAATATTTTCACTTAAAGCGAACAACAGTATCTTATTTGGGACGCCGCCTCTCAAAGCACAAAACGACATGCCTTGCTAGAAACTTTGAGTGGAATGGCCCTTTTGGTCCCCCCAGTTACGCCTATGATCGAACTGGCTTTAAGAATTACGTGTCAGGACAATCGCTAGCCAGGACAATTGCCACCTGGGACAAACGCCACCTAGACAAATGCCACCTAAGACAACTGCTACCTAGGATTATGCGTTTCACACATCACATATTTAATTCAGTTTCACTGACCGCGTTGCGGCATGTATAAGACTTCTTGGGAACCACTGTGATACGGTTTTAGTGCTTCAATTTAGTGCAGTAAAAGTGAGACGCAACATTGCTGTTGCTCACATGTAACTCAGAAATCATAAGCTAAGGTAAAGGCAATGCACAGAAATTAAAATGAATGGAAGTAAACTGGTTTGATGAGAGCGTGGAATGAATACCAATGCAATAATATGCATCAGATAATTGTGCTGAGAATAAATGGAAAAGGTTCATAAAAAATTAACAATTGCATTGACTTAAGAATGTTCATGAAAATGTAATGACATCAATACGACATTCTTCAACCAAAAGTATCAACATTGAAATGAAGGTTCCCTGCTCAGGAAACCTGGGTCCACCCAGGAGCTCCTTTTTCGTTGATTTTATATATTTGGAGTAATATTAGAAACCTGTGTTTCCATGACGCTTCCTGATTTTCAGAAACAAGTGGAATGGTGCCAGAGTTATTTTGCTAAAATGTCGCTGGAAGCCTATACAGAAAATTGGGGTACCATATCACCCATGCTTTCCTCATGCGCAGTAAATTTTGTGCGCTTTGCTACCTTAACATTTCAAAGTGAAAAACGTGTTTGGCCAAATTTGACCTCGGAAACCTTATATTTGAATACTCTTCCTACACCATGTCTTGATATGAAGAAACAACGAAACAAAAACGCGCATGACGTTTTCTACGCACAAACAAAATTTCCCCTCTAAAAAATCTTCTTTTAGGGGTAAAGTGGGTCAAATTTCTTTGCTATGTATGTTGTTTTGCGCAGATACGATTTTGTTGTGAAAGTGATTAAAAATGGACGTCGGGAAATTTAAAAAAAATTGGTCAGCAAATAACGGATGTCACAGGTCCCAAGAAAACTCAATCAAATTAATGGTTGCATTGCACCTACAATTTCCCGATTCGTACAGCGTTTTAAGGATTCCTGAGCAGGGCTGGTCAGAGGACAATTAAACTGTTGCTATACACATATTGTAATTTCAAAAATTTTGACATGAATCAGCGCCTTGTGAAGTTCGAATGGCTTTGATGGCAGTCAAGGTAGCGAATTCAATATGTCCCAGGTGGCAGTTGTCCTGGGTGGCAATTGCCCTAGTGGCAGTTATCCTAGATTGCACTCGTCCGTGTGGCAATAGTCCTAGGTGGGAGATGTCCGGGTGGAATTACGGAACTGTCAAAAAGGTATAAAATTGGGTGGCGCACCCTTTTTGGACTACTTTACCGTAAAAGTGAAGTTGGATCACCCACTGTTAAAGGAGCATTTATTTTTTTCGTTATTCATGACTATGACAATCAAAAACAACCTTTTTTGAACTTTGCGCTCAACTGGCCGATGTGTGTTTCTTTGCAAATAACATCAAAAATTTTCGAATAAAGTCCTTTCTAATGAAAATAGTTAAAGACAGTAGGCCAGCAAGTTAGGGATGTTAAACTTTCACAAGATTAAGTTTTTATGTTGGACTCTAGACGCAGTGGTGGTCAAACTAAGATCCGCTGAACATTTTTGTGCGGCCCTCGTATGCATAAGGGAATTTTAGTAATCTTTGTGTTGATCGGATATCACTGACTTAACACAAGTCGCTTCTACTTGAAAAACATGCAGTATGATGGCCGAGTGCATGGTGATCTTAGCACGCAAATATAAATCTAGAATCTAGACGTAACGGTTGTTAGCCTATGGTAATATAAAACACTAGAAATATGTCATAAAATACCATCCTCTTAACAAAATAAATTAATTTTAAATATTAAAAGCATAAATACAAAAGCTAAAGGTATAATTTGTGGAAGGGGGCCTTCGAGTTCTCTGGGTATTGACAGCACAAACAATGGGGCCTCGCTGAACAGACATGTCCACTCATCTGACAGAAGTTTAAATGAATTGTTTCAGATATTAGTTTCGTTCAAATTTTTTCATGAAAACGTACTTTTCAAACTTGCTCTTACCCTGAAAAAACCTGACAAGTCTGCGCCTGGGATCATGACTCCTGGCTTTTCAACTTTGGCTTTGTCATAGGGTTGACCATTAACATTTCAAACAATGCACGTCAAAAGTGGCTCTATAAGAATTAAGAATGTATCTTGTGGTTTGCGTTTTGAAGGTTTTATTGTCAATCTACAGACATTAATCCAGTGGCAGCATAAAGCTCGAACGTTTAAGGTATTTATCAGTTTTTTTCGCCAATGTCCCAGCTTAGAGAGATCTGCTCGTCTTGGTAATGAAACTAAAACTTTCTCGCTTGCTTTCCGTTTCAACAAAACATTTGGTATTTCAATTACCTTATAAAGAAGTTGTGGTTGTGACATCTGCGCAGCTGGATTCGCTGTCAAAGGCTTAAGACTGAAAACACCAAAATCGCATGTACAGTAGTCCATAAATCGCACATCTGCAGTTATTCAACTAAACTAAGCAACTTACACAGGCCTGGGTGCGGGGTGCTTCCTTGTCGAGTCTCTTCAAAATTTTTGATCTACCTGAAATTGGACTCGTAAGGCTATTGGAGCGCCAGCAACAAGCACCACGCCAAACTGTGCTTGGTAAGAGCAGCAGAAGCAAACCAGTATCTGGCGCTTGGCAATAGTTACGCTCGCAGTGTAGGTAAACAGAAGCTCCTGTTGCAGCACGTCTAATTACACTAACTGCTCTCCGGACACGCTAATGCGTGAAGCAATCCAAACAACGTGCACGCTATTTCCTGCCGTGACGCTACCTCACAGGAAAATGAAAAAGGAGGCTGATCAGAGGCAGGTGTCACGCGGAGTTCGAGCAACGCGTGGCACATTGTCTCATTTACGAATACTAAACGGTGGCTGGTGACCAGGCCCGTAGCCACGGGGGGGCATTCGGGGGCAGTGCCCGCCTGAATTTATTTTATGCTCCCCCAAATTTTGTTGAGCCCAGAAACATTTGTTTTAAACATATAGTAAAAGCAAAAATCGTGCCCCCCTAAAAAGTGTATTGTAACCCAGCAAATCTTGAATCCTGGCTACGGGCCTGCTGGTGACGCGAGCAAGAAATACCTGCCTGTGTCAGTGGTGCGTATAAGTGGAGGCGAGTGGGGCACTTGCCTCGCCCCTTTTTCAGGAGCCCCCTCGTGGTGTTTCGAACGTAAATGTAGCCTAAGTACTCTGCTTTCAAAGAGGCTCCAACAGCATCTGTAATGTGCAAGTACTCTGCTTCATAAGGTCCCCCAACAACAACCGCAATGTGTGGTCTAGGCACTCTGCTTTCAAAAGACCCCCAAACGCCCTTGTAATGCGCAAGTAGGCTGCTCTGCTTCCAAAGGGCCCCAACCAGCATCTCTAATGTCTAAATAAGGAAAAGCTTCAATACCAACTTCAGTGTTTTAAAATAACTGTAGGTTAAAATTTGTTCCAAAAATTTCTGAAAAGACCAATCAAGCACGGTCAAAAATTTATACCAAAGGTTCATCTTTTTTCACTGTCAGAAAATGAAGCTTCTCATAATATAGTGTAGCAATGTTTGCAAAAATGTACATGATGAATTATTTACTACTTTTCCACATTTTTCAAACAAGTAGTGCCAATGTAAGATAAGGGCAGCTCTGATTCATCCAGTCTGAAAGTTTTTCAAAACAAGTCTAAGGTTGGATGCTTTTGTTTGTATACCATGTTCTTGGATGTTAAAAAGATTAAATTTAAAACAAATTTAGTATTTTTAATCTGATTGTTTGTTGCCTGTGGTTTCATGGAGTCCCTTAAGGACATGGCTTTGAACAATTTCAGGAAACCAAGCATTTTTCAGGGGGGAGGTGTGTTATAAACTTTCTAGTTTATTGATGGTGAGTGCATAGAAATGGAACGCAAAACTAGAGAAGCGGAGAGCGATGCCATCTTGCTATCGCATAGCTTTTATGTGTTGCTGGCTTTGTCTTCCCAACTTTCAGTGTTTTTAAGGTTGTATATCATGAATACCCTTGTGCATTTTCTGTTATGTCAGTCATGCCGAAGTCCCAGAAACGTATCTCTAGGCCCCTGGGCTTCATCAAACGGTCTTATTACGTTTGGCTGAGTATGATGACGTCATCAGAGGGCCCCGTTTCAGCCTTGACTCTGCCCCCCAACCCTAAATCCACCACTGCCTGGTGTGGATCGACCTGAGGGGTGTGCAAGTTTTGGCTATTTTTGACAACTCATAACGCTTCAGCTGTTTATACGCAAGCTATGAGAATTAAAGAAAGCAAAAACGTGTTTGTAAGCGACTGTGTTTAAACCTTCTCCAAAGTCCGAAATTTTTCAGTTAATCTCACCATCAAGGATTTCCTTAGCCAAAAACACACTGAATTATTTTCACGACAAGCGTTTTAATAAATAAAAGTGCGATTTAATGCGTGCTGAGCGTAATGTTGCAGATGTCCGCACGGATATACGACGGCTATTGCTGTCCTGTAATCAAAAATAGCCACAAAACCCATCCGAAGGACCGCGAAAAAAAAGAAAAGTGTTCATCGTGGATTGTTTCATAAGATCATTAACTGAAGGCAGTCAACAAACAGTGGAATTCGCGTTTTTGGTCATCTTTTAAAACCAGTAGTATGCGTCATCCAAGTCTTGACTGATTCCACAACAAATTTCCTGGTAGTAGGCTGTTCCTTCGGGAGTAACTGCTTTCAAATGAAAGATGTAGCGTTACATTTGTTAGTTAGGCAAAATTTTCATTATTACTCGCTGATATGTGCGTAGTCGAATAAGTGATAACTTTTAAAAGCTCTATGCTCTTCTTCCCCTATGTAAGACTGCTCATTTGACTTCATCGTTAACCTAATGAAACAGATAACTATAGCACACTAATGTTTTTGTGCCAGTGACAGAATACTTCCAAAATCTTCAACTGCTGCTATAAAGGAAAACAATATTTTTTATCATTTCTAAAATCGTGCATGAGAAATTAAGAATAGAATGCATTCTACATGAGTAAAAATATTAATCCAAGCTCGAAATACCATGTAGCAAAGTGGTTCCCAACTTTTTTGATCTCGCAACCCCATTTGTAAATATCACATAAGCGCTCGGCGCAGCCATGACCTACAATTCGAAAGATGTTCAAATGACGACCTACAATATAAAAACCACTGTACTTTCACTTGTCAGATTCAGTGTTCATATTCTGATGCAAAACAAACAGCACATAAGCTAATCAACGAGAGTTCTGAGCTTGCATCTGTGCAACTAGTCTTGAAATTTTCGGTGACATTTTTGTGAGAGCTAATCTCTTGTCAACCTCGTTCAGTCTATTCCTTGACTTTGCGTTAATGCAGAAAATGATTGAAACAAGTTGTGATAGTCATACAAATCTAGCTCAAGTGTTTGAGACACTCTGCAAATACGTCTGTTTTTATCCCTGAAAACAATAGCCTTCTGCAGTGGTTCATAGAAAGCTATTGTTTTCAAGGGTAAAACAGATGTAGGCTATTTGCAGACAGGCAGAGTTATGATATATATCATGCATTGAACGAGAAAATTATAACTCTATATTATCATGTGGTGACAGCTTCGAGTATGCCCAAATGAAAGTTTTATTGACCACATGTTTTAAGGACTTTTTCTGTCAGGCTGTGCTTTTCACAATATAAAATTTTCCTTAAGGCTTACCAGAAATAGTTGACAAATGCAAAATACTTTTTTTGGGCACGACGTTTACCCTTACAGCAATTGCTGTACTTAAATACTTCACTGGTTTCTTTCTGATAAAGAATTTCCAGGTCGGAGGACTGCTAACCATGGACAAAAGTACAAGATGTACCACGAATGCAAGACGACACACATTTTTAGCGTCCCGACGGTGTATGATCGCGTGTATACTGTACATAACAATGACCAATAACACAATATGGCTGTATGTGCTGTAGAAAACATGCTACTGTGTAGACTTTCATTACAACCCAAAAGAGTGGCATGTATTCTCAAAATGAAACGGGTGAGTTAAATATGTAGAAGGCAAATATAACACCAAAAAAGTTTTTTGGATTCAGCGAACTAGTTATCGGCGTCGCTTAATCTTGTACGGCAGTATCTACAGCAGGGGTCAACAACCTTTTTGAAATTGTTACTTCTTGTGTACCAATGAATGCGAAAATTTGATATAGCCTACACTGCTGAAATAAAAATTTTGCTTAAATTTATCTTCAATTATTTTAGTATTGATATTCGTTAATGTGAAGACACTGATCATGCTAATGTCAAATTTAAAACAGGCCCACGGGCGTCCTACGTGGTTCTTGCGAGCGACCTGGTACCCGCGGGCACCACGTTGGTGACCCCTGATCTACAACATATTGTCTTTTCACCGTTGCAGTGCAAGTCTAACTGTTCGCATTGAACTGCCACTCAAATTTTTTGAAGTGGAGTTATGTTGCGACCTGTCAGCAACGCAGTTACAGCTTGCCTGTGCTTCATTCAGCGTAAGTTTAAAACTTTACGAAACAAACTTTCTTATTGATGACTCCATGTCACAGAGACCACTTCTTGCAATCGAGTTTTATCTTTTTAGTAAAACATTCCAACCAGAATGGACACTCTGAAACCTAAGTTAAGACATGCAAAAACAAATGAAACTTGTGATGCACATGTTAATTTCATCTATCAAAGTTTTTAAAATTTATCGCTTAGAAGAAAGACAACCTAAAAGCCTCTCCAACAACTTGGCTGCAGTTTGAATGACAAGTTTGTCGCGCAAACAATATCAGACATCACCAATCGACAACTCACGTGTTTCACCATTTCCAGCAGGGGTTGCGACAGCTGTCGTCCGTGACAAGCACAGAAATGAATAATTCAGCACTGCCTAGCTCAGAGAGCAACTGCTGTTTACGTGCGAACGTTCGTGTGTTCCAAAACATTGCACATGACTTAGATTTACTCGACATGGCCGCAAGACATCATATGTCTGTTGTTGTGTGTGCGACATCTGTACGAAAATCGAAGTGCTCTACAAATTAAATTTTTGATTCGAGCTTAAACAGCCTAAACTGATGACTGCGCTCGCAGTTATACGTGAGTTTTATGCCTGCATTTAATTTCGCTACATCAGTAAATTACTATCAAGCGAGTCGGCAAAATATTATTCTGAAGGAAACACGATCCAGCAAAATCTGCGTAAGATTTCTATCGATATCACGAAAAACTGCCTTTTTGCCAGATCTCCGGCGTCCGCATAAATAAAGGTTGCTAGATGTCCGGAATTTCCAGGACATGTCCAGATTTTCGGTGTTAAAATTTGTGTGCGGAAATAATTTGAAAATATGCTCTAATGTCCGGAATTTTGACAGTTTCAGAGGATCTGATCATTAGATTCTAGCCTTAGGTATGGTAACCCTAGCATAAATCATCCCACACTGGATTGAAGCACAAAGTGGTGTTTTAATTGTGTTTATAAATGCGGTGTGCAATTTTAAGGGCTCATCTGCTGTGAAACGTGCATTTCCCGAAACAAAGTTAGCTGAGGCAGATTCACAGCAGTTCCAAGTGACAGAGTAATCTCTTTGCGAGTATCGGCCAGAAATTTAGTGCAAATGCTCTGCTCAGGTAATACAATCATTCTGCGCGAAACTTGTCAAGTAACGAAGGATTGATGGAACCCTAACTAATTTACGTCTTTTGGGACACGTGACCTCCGTAATTTTCAGTCAAACTATTTTCGACTTCTCTGGAGCTTCTTTTATTCATTTTCACTACAGAACCAAACGTACAGAGTTTTTTAAGGTTTGACCTTGGTGACCGCTGAAACTTTCCGAGAAATCTCAACTACTTTATCTTAATATCGATATGGTCATAACCAAGGTTTTAGTGTGTTCTGCCCGTGGTTAGGCAGAGAGGTTGTGATGTATTTCGCGATACCGTTGCAAAAATTTGAGGGACCGTTTCGGTCCTTCAAAACCTCTTAAAAGACTCAGCTCAGTTGAACAGCACAAACGAAAGTTTGTGAAAGCGTCTGCGATGACGTCAGGAAACACGGCATTTTGCACACTATGTTTTGTTTTTGGTAGAATAATAGTTTCCATCCATACTAGTTTTTTATACATAATCGCTTTAGTTCAGCACATTTGACACATCGAAGTGCAGGTGGAAAATTTTGCTTTTCGGCAAATGCTGTAACTTCAAAGCTTATTGGCGAAAAACCAGTTGTCACATAAGACTAGTAGTAGTGGGGGTTGCTGTTATTAATGATTCTTTTCGCCTTTTAAAATTAGGAAATGTCTTAGAAAGTGATTAGACCATTCGGATGGATATTTTGTGCACGAATGTACGAGAGTATAACCATTGCTCGACAACGATATTCGACTTCTTTTTACAAAGCGGACAATTCTGCACCAACCCATTTCGTCCAGCAAAATTAACTATTATTGAACGAGAAGAAAACTTCAAAAATTTGAATTGTAAAGTGAGAAGTACAACCATTTATTTCGTGACCCGACATGACGGTAAACGTTTGTTATTTTTTTAAAGATTGTAACTGATCCGACAACTTTCGAAAGCATTTGATATGTTCGAAGCGTAAGAAGTTTCAGAAAGCAGGAAATTTGAGCCATTTTAAGCGCCCGGACGCGAGAGGTTCCATGAATAGTAAATGAGTGTAATTAAGCAAAACGAGATATTATTGCCACTAATTACTAGTGAAAACAGGGATGACAAAAAGGACCACAAACAGTGGTTTACTGAGACATAATCATAGCAGGTATATTGCCGTAAACCAATGAGCAAGCCTATTTGGCCTGTCACTTCGGGCAGCGCGTTACGCAAATTCAGAGAAGGGTGGCACCACTTTGGCAAAATGACTGGCACTCACCTAGCTGAATATCGTCAAAACCGCTTCAATATTTATTCTGATAACTGCACTATGTTTTTGCGCAACCTGGCGTGCTAAATATCCAACCAAATATCCAATGTTAAGTAACTCACTGTTCTTATGCGTCGTGACGAATTAACAGCAGAGCTTGGATGAAAAAGGTATTCGAGGTTTTGAGTCACTATTCTTTAGAGTCACTCTAAATGTGGTTGTTGTCCTATCAAGATTACTTCGATGTAATTATAGGAGTGTTTTGCTACGTTCTGTCTTCTGAAATGTAGATTTATAAGCACAGCTACCTCCACTGAATTCCACACAATTTTCGTTTAAAAAGTCGAAATTCTTTTCATGTACTCTCCTACAGCAGCTGAGATTCGTAGGTCTTTAACACAGCAAGAGCCACCCCAAAAACTTCAACACAAACAATGCGACAAGTTGTTTATTACGCCGCCATGTTACGTCACGCAATCGGAAGCAACATACGCAAACGCAGCGTGACGCACGAGCAGAGAGGAAAAGCACGAAGGAGGAGGAGCGAGATAGCAAGACGCAGAAAACAACACTCAGGCAGTTCGTACCGAGAACCGTGGTGGATAACAACAGACCCTTCGCTCATTCGGTAACCCCCGACGCCAGCTTGCTTGATCACCCGTCAGCATTGAAAGCAGAACGAACACCTTCGTTCGGGACAGTAACAATAAATCGACCTAGAGTTGAAAATTATCCACGAATTTAAACGTAGAAATAGGAGACATTGAATCATGTAAGTCGCGACCAGCTACGTGACTTTGATGGATTTCTTGAACCGCAGCTTTTCTGTTTGACGGTGATCGCACGCGGTTGTTCGGCGAAAAAGGTACGAGTTCTACCTACGGATCGACGCTCCAAGATCTCAAACAAAACGAAGGGTAAGAAGGATGCGGATGTTTCACGGACGACGATGCAACGGTGCTCGCGAGCACAACCAAGCCTTTCCTCGACTGGTACGGAGCAAATGCTCCGCAGCGACATCCAACGCAGGCAACCAGTGGCCGATGAACTCAGCATGCTCAGACAATCAGACGTGCGAGGAAAAAAAGAATAAACACTCATCGTCCCAGCCAAAGACGAGCCTCAGGATTGAACGCAACATGCGGTGGCAGTTTTTAGTACCGATGCTGTGTGGCGGTATTGCTTATGTCAAAATGCAGGCTGCCCGCTGCAGCGTATCGCAACTGGAGAGAACTGTCTCCAGGTTTGCACAAAACCATTCAAGTTCGGACTCTTGCAAATTCACTGTATTTTAAAGGTTGCAGAAGTAGTCTGGGGGGATCATATGCTTTTCAAGCTTCCTCAATATGATTTAAACGACGAGGGAGAAATAAATCTACGCAATCACCAGCTAATTTTCAAGCGCCAACTTGCCAAACAAACGGCGTAAATAGAACAGCAACGCGCTCTTTCTTAAACAACGGTTTGGACAGGGGCGTAACGAGGTTAGATGGCGCCCGGGGCAAGAATCAAGTTTAGCGCTCCCATGTTCGAACCTGAGGTCTTTCGGAAGAAATAGTACTGTACTGAAGAAAGTACTTGTGACATTGTTGTGACTTTTGGGCGCCAACGGAAGTGATTCGGCGCCCCCATAGTGATTAAGCGCCCGGGCAATTGTGCCCCCCCTTGTCCCCCTCGTTACGCCCCTGGGTTCGAATTAGCGCGACTACAGCTGGAACAGAATTGCGAATGAGCTTTTCGACACAGAAAACAAAATGCTTTCTCAAAATTGTTCACAAAACACAAAGACAGCACATAGATAGTATATGGACACAAAATCGTCTCAATATTTTTTGAAGATTTCCTACGACCACGTTTCACGTTTTTGCAGGTACGAGTAAACTGCTCTTCATTTTATCTCAACACACAGACTAGCGGCTACGATATTAAAAAAGTTAACAACAAGAACGCTTTGTACACGCTATGCTGCAACAGTTTTGTTGAAACAAAGCAGTTGGATGTTGACGTAAAACAGACGAAGGCCCAAGTTCTGCGTTATAATCGAGCAAGGAATTAATTATTCAAAGCATTTCCGTATGAAAAGAACACGGAGACAATGCGCAGTGCTCGTTGTTTGCTCTGACGTCTGGATAAAAACGAAAACGACGATTCTTTGCAAGCTTTAACTGGATCTGAAAGATCACAACGGAATTCGTCGCAAATACTGTTGTGTCGCCGCTGTGTCTGGGCAATCTAAAAAGCGAAACGACTAAACGAGGAAAGCGTCGTGAGGAAAAGAAGGTGAGCAGTGCGGTTGAAAGGACTGGACAATGGGGACGGTGAGTTTGCTGAAACGGGGATGTGTTTGTATCTTGAAAAAGATAAAAAATAATTTGGGAAGCGCACACACTGCGCGTTTGCCTTCGCGAAGGGCTATGGAGGTGCATGGGTCGACGGTTGCATTATGACGCGCAAGGAAAGCGGGAGCTGTATGAACTTCTTTGACGCCATAAGTTAAACGACTCGCGCAAAAGTGCAAAAGGATGTAAATGTCGGGATCGGACATCACGGCACTGGGCTTGCAAGCAGCCAAACAACGGCTACTCGCATCAAGGAGATCGCGGCAAAAATACCCAAGTCTCGTACGTGCTGTGCAACGAAAGTTTCTTGAATGTCTGATTTCGTTCTTGGCGGTCTTTTGCAATAATTTTTAACGAGGATCAGGATCGCATTTCACAGCGAGATGCTTATACATCTTAATCTAGAGAAAATTTGGGCAGTCGGACTTGCGCAAGAAACCTCGCGCACAGTTTTCGTAAATCGGTTGTCGTGCGTAGTGCAACACACGAATGCTGCAGCTCTGCGCGACCAGAACCCAGTGCCATGCGGAAGTTTGAATCAAAATGGCGTGCACAGCGACGAAATCGAAAAAGGAAGGATAAACACGCGTGTAATCTTCAAAAAACTGAAGCGTTAAACAAGACTCTCACAGATTTTTTGTCGGCTACACCTTGAACGCAACTCGCATCCGCTCTTGAGCCAGGCGCTGCACTCGTGCGCCCATTGCATTGCAGCAAAAATCACTTGCAACTGCACGCGAGCTTTGTCGGGTTTGAGCAAGGCGTTGATCTCGAGAGTGCAAATGGAGGTCAGCGTGCTATGCTGAGGAAAAGAGTTCAAGGTGAGGACACACAGAAAACGTTCAGACAAACTGCAGCACGTCAAGGCCGTGCCTGTTTCAGCGCTGGGTTTTACACGAAAAGAATGTCAGCGCGCAAGACGCAAGCTACAGCAAACGATTTCGCTTGCATTTGGTCGTAGCTGAAACGTGACGCATTTCAGCTTTTGGGCATGAAACCCAACGATGCGTGACATGAAGTATCCCGTCAAATCACAGCGTCGGAACACAGGAGCGCGGACTTGAAGCAATGATGACCGTGGCGTCGCAGAAACAAGGACTGGTGAACGTATCAAAACACAGCAATGTTGCGACATTCGACAGCTAAGCGTGATAGGAAAGCGACGTGCTGCTTTCAGAAGTGCGCAACGACAGCGGGTTAAAAAAGATACGAAAGGTTTTCAGAAGATTCAAAATCACGTTGAGCTACACAAGCGGCTATTTCGAGATTTCACGTTTTGAATTAACGATTAAAGGAAAATTCGAAGGAAAATTCGCGCGATTCGCAGAATGCCTGGCGGAGCTCGTTAGCTCCGACTGGCAACGATTTATCCCAGTGTTACTTCCAAGTTAGCAAGCGACCGTGAGGTTCAGCTAAAATTGACATTGGCAAAAAATCTTGTTGATGCCATCGAAAGGCTTGATTTTGCAATAGCGCGACAGGGATTTTTCAACAGGTGAGACGGATCAGGAAACTAATGCAGTGCTACGCGAAGGATCGCAGCGACGCCACACTGGAAAGTCGCGAACAATATCGGTCAACAATCGAGTTCAATATTTACGGCTTGCTGCTTTGGAAACTGCTGCTCAACAGCGGCACGCCACTCGTCGGGGAGCGTTATGTGTATTTAGCAACGACAGAGCGAACGCGAAACAGCAACGGCGGCTAAATAAATATCAAACGCAGAGATCAGCAGAAAAAAATAGAAAATAAAACATTAGAAAAAAAGGGGGGAGAGCGATCTGGTGCTCTCGTCACGCTTCGCCAGGCGCGAATGACGCGTTATCTGCTGCAGCGAACACCGACGGCGCTGTTCGCGCGAAACATTTGTTCGGACGTCACTTTGCGTAACTTGCGCAACATTTGCGTCACTTCCGCACGCTGCGCTGCACTCTGTGCGTCGAGCACGTGAGACAGCAGATGGTGCGGTAGTAGGAGTAGGTGCAAAGGCGCGCTTGCGAGATGAGCTGGCAGTTTGACGAGCGGTCGACGCACGTCGGGTCTGGAAACAAGAACAGCAACAACAGGTGTTACAAATGAACGGGGAATAAAGTGCGGCGGGTGCAGAATTGGGAAGAGAACTTTGGCGAGGGTTGTACAAAGACTGGCCTTTTCACGCTGGCGAAATGCTGATAGTGGCTGATGGGTGGAACGCATGAAACAAACGACTGGTTGCGCATGTTTGAAACCACTTTGCCCTAGTAACGGTTCGATGAGTACAGCGTAAGCGGAACTGGCGTTTTTCAAACCGGCACGAACAAATTTCCACTATTTTGAAAATACACACCAAAGACCGTATAATTTGCGAAAAACATCGGCTATTTTGGAAGTAATATTCCGGACTCTGTCTATGGCGACTGCAAACATCACAAATTGGGACCGCTCGCTCACGAGACCCCACGCAAACCCATGTTCAAAAAGCATGTTTTCCTAAACATGGGGCAACTTAACGGCGGCGCAGGGAAAAACAACTTTTCACAACACATCCGCTCACCGAGCAAAGCGACACAGCTCGCCGTGTTGCACCTTTCCGCTTGTTTCGGTTTCTCGTCGATGTTGCACAACGAGCTGTAGCGTCCTCCTTCGTCCAGACACTGGACATCGCGGGTCCGCGACCCCCCCCCGCAGGACACGGTGCACTGCGAGAGCAACGAAAATTAACGGGGAACGGAAGCGTGGCGTGCGTTTTGATCGCAGCGGTTATTATGTCTTCACTCGAATCTGACGCAAGCAGCCTGTTGGCTGCGACGAAGCAAAAGAAATAAAGTACAAATAAAGGATTCTTTCGAATCAAAACTCTTCTTTCAGTTTTTGCAAATAAAGTAGCGTTTTTCCCACTTGCGCGAATACCACGATTAAAAAATTGAAGCACGGTTTCATTTAACTTTTTTTTAGATTTATTTGAGTATGGAACTTACTGGGAGGAATTAAATAACTATATTTTAATCGAGAAGCGGTACACAAACACCAGCAACATGTCCGGTAAATTTTGAAAGTACTGAAGGCTGGTAATCACGATCAGGAGAGCCATTTCAACATTTCTAATTACTCGGCAACTGTGAACCAAATATCAGTGCTCTGCACGCGATGCAAACTTACAGCATCATAATCCAATTGCGCTTGTCTGTCTAATTCTAATGCATTTCACGTTTGAAACCTACAGTGTGCCAGGATGAAGAATCGCGGGAGAAAATCTTCGAGCAAATCTGCGCTACCAAACCTGATCTGCCATTAAGCCATCCAAGGCTTGGATTGTACACGCGTTTTACGTCACAGTGCTCAACGTTTGCTCGCAGATTTCCTTGCAGCACTTGCCAATAGAGATTCTGTTTAGATTTGGTTCTTTGGACCCCGGGGGGATTTTCAGTGCCCGAAGTCCGAAAAGTGGTGTGCTTAAACACAATGGATAATATTTGCCGTTTTATAGGATACATACAGCCCAACTTCCGCTTACGTCCAGGCACGCCAGCAATTACGATTAGATCCTCCCTTTGAGCTTGTGCAGAGACTTTAAGTAAAGTCAGTCTCATCTGTAAGCGCTACAAGCAATGGGTTCTTTGGAAACGCTGCCGAGCTGATAATGCGTAGTCGAAAACCATGATATAAACCTCGCATATGCTTACGAAAAACACAAATAGGCCAGTCGCCGCCAACCCACCTCGGTCCACTGTGTCTGGTACCATCTAGATCCGCACGACTGCGTATTGCAGGTCTGTTGTGTGGGAGGCTTATCAGACAAGTCGCAAGGTAATCGGCCGTTGACCTTTTGGGCTGGCACCGTGCTGCCATCTGGCGACACGTCAAGACACACGACTGACCGATCCTGTGTTCCCGCTCCGCACTTGCTCGAGCACTGTCAACAAAAAAACGCTCTTAAAACAATATACGACTTTGTTATACGTACTCTCGGTTTCGCTGTACTTTTTGCAAGAGTTATGCGCAGCGCTATCATCAACATATACACGCTTTACAAACACAGCACAGAGTATAAAAATGGAAGTCGTGCATTTTATTACGCACACAGAATCACACAAAATTGCACAACACGATCCGCTTTCTCAGCAAAAATCCGTATTTCTGAGATTAACTAAACAGATTTTTTGCTGTGTATGGCACAAAGATTGCGGAGTTATTTCATTTATTAAGCATCGCATCAACCAAGTAAACAACGTTAAATATCCCGGTGTTTTTATCGACTCTGGTCTGAAGTGGAGCATCCATGTTCAACATTCAGGCAACAAAGTTAGTTAATAAACTTCAGCTTCTTGCTGATGTTAAACTGTTGTGATCAATGTATTTTTCTATAATCTGCATCAATTTACGACATGGTATACTTGCATGGGTAATAACCATCAGAGAAACTTTAGATAGCTTATCTTAGGTAGAAAACAGAAAGCTACGAGATCTTGGACAATGCAAAGAAATCAGCACTTGTCACAAAATAAATTTATTACTCAGCCCAATTTCTTGAATATCATGATACTAACAGTCACGCCTTAGGAAAACACATGTTTAGAATAATCATCAAAATATGTTTATTGCATATCACACAGAAATGCATGCTTTTGTCTCACCAGCAAATTAACACACGCCAGAAACAGAAAATCGTGTCACGATTGTCATTATGCAAAACAACATCCGAGCAACAAAATTCAACATATCAAGGAGTACAAATATGCAATAGCACACCAGGTAAATTAAAGTCTAAGAGCTTTCAGCGTTTTCATTTTGTTATTACAAAATGTTTCTGTGAGACACCACACAATCGCGTGATTAAATCAATACTACATCATTGAACAAACGAGTCTGTATCTCTCCAAAAAAGTAATTGCGTTATCGTATCATTCATGATTTTGTACATGACAGCTGTTAAGCGAAATCGTGCCAGTTGTGAATGCAACTCTGGTTGTTCATTTCGCTGATCTCGCATTGCGCAAACCGTGAATCTGTGTGTTTTCTTGCTGTGATGGGAAGTACTGCTCTGATACATGGCTGTCTTGAGGACTTCGCGAACATTCAACCAATGCCGGTGTATATGCTAGCGACGGTGATTACCAAACAAAGCGTCTTATCCGGGCTGAACGAGCGTGCAGCTTGAAATGAGTGGGCCAGCGCTACGCAATAAGAAGGGACGAAATTAGCCAAACAAGCTCGTCGCGACGCGCTATTTCACTTCCAGTCGGCGCGCGAGGAATTCACCAAGGTGCGGTCAGATGGAAAACTGCTGGCGACATCACAGCGGCGCAATGAACACGTGTGACGAAATACGCGGGCGATGTCTCTTGGCAGTTACAGTCGAGGTATGTCAAGAGGGCAGCGACCGTCAACACTCAAGAATCAAGTGACCCGTCGGAGCGGAGCAGTCGTCCCCAGGTGACATTTGCGATTGCGGTTTGAGGGGATTTATTATTACAAAATGCAATCCAGCAGCGCGAAGTGCTTTTTTCTTTATTGGAAATTGATGGGGCGAGCGCTGAAAGTTGATCCCAGCGATCTATCAACATTAGTCACTCGCCGATGCATTGCATCGACTGTAACAGCTTCGAGTGCCTTCGTTTCAGCTTACAAGTCTGAGCGACAAAGCAAACCAATCATAAAATGACTTCCACCAGCGATTGGTTCAGTCGCTTCTTTAGATTGTCCACGGTCCAAGCCAGCCACGGCGACGCTGACAGATTCATAACTGAACCAACACCTGCCTGAACAAGCACAAAACCGCGACAAGTTTTACGCAGAGGTAAAGCGACTGTTACGGGAAACCGCAGTTTAAAACTTGTGCCGAGCAGAGCACGCGTGTGCAAGACAAGATGGAGCACGTCGGGAAGATGTAGAGGAACATTGAGATATAAGCTGCTATACGCACCTGGGAAATGAAACTTAACAAGTGTACCTTGTTTAGAACGTGATTTGGGAAGACAGCTGCATAAACGCTAGTGTTTGTGTGCAACTGTCAACTGGCTGTTCTGGAACAAAAGTGCCGAGGTGAACTCGGATCAACCGCCAGTTCAAGCGTACGAAAACACGATTTTTCTTCACTTAAAAATGCAACAGCGATGCTAGAAATCAGCACGCTTTTGCGGCACTTCTTCGTTTCTTGAACGCTTGAGAAAAGACCCCTGTTTTTTCTTATCGTCGCACGCAAATCCTGACAACTATTTCAAGCAACTCCGTCCCAAGCCAACCCGTTGCGTCTGAGACGCCACCACAGACCGGTAAACGATTGCGGCCCCAGGCGTTTTTCGTACAGCTTGTGTTGATTTTGAACTCGGAGCAAGGTTGCCGCTTCCTTGTCTTGAATGAGACAAAAGGCAAAGTAAAGTAGCAGACGAGGTTCACCGGAGCAAGCAATGGGGGAGTTTCAATCGTTCGCGTGTCATTGACGCAAGCGACACATCTTCGCCAAGCATTTTAACAGCTGGAGTTCTTTGAAAATTGAGCAATTGTTTTGGGAATGGAGTGTAGTCAACCATTGGAATTAAAAAAAGAATGCAGTCAACCACGAAATAATAAAAAGCGGTTCAGGATGGCGTCGCCTCAAGCCCACCATGCATTTGTCAATCCCAGGCTGGCAATTTAGGCAACGTCAAGTTTCGCAGGATTTTGTGTCCGGATTGAGTATATTCACGGGAGGCAAAAACCGCAGACCAAGTCGAGTTCGGTGCCGAACCGCAGACACGACTGTAGCAGTCCTGCCTTCCTTTCCAGGAGAGGGATTTCCGCTGTAATCGTTGTTTCGTTTCTTTTGGGAAGATTTTCGCGGCTTCCCCTTTATCGCATATTTTTGTCCGAGCACAACCGGACCAATCCCGAGGGGGCTTCGACGGTTGCGGGCCAATCCGACCAATCCCCGACAATCGTCGGCATGAGTGACGTTAGTGGGACATGAGGTAAACGTGACAATGAGGAGTAGAGCGAGAGGAGAGTTGTGTGGTGTTTATGAAGAGCTAAATTTCTTGAAAATAAATCGTTTAAACCCTCGCATAGTTCCCCTGTTTAAACGCGCAGACCACAACCCTTCGGTTTCCTGCTGAATCGTCTCTGACTTGGGAAGTCATTTAACAGCAGTGCGTAAAAATGCAAAATAATTAACAGAACCAGAATCAACTTTGGGAAAAACCAGTTCGTAAAACTGGTAGTAAAAGCTTCTCAATTAGTCACATATATTCTCGAAACACTATTCTTAACTCAGGGTTCGCAAAGATTGTAACCAAAATCGCTTACTGCCTGAAGTTATTTACTCCATATACTGTATACACATACACAAAAAAGTGTCTGAAAATTTTTGACTTGACCCTGGCGTATTGGATGTTTCCGACATTAACGCCCACACGTTGTCTAGAGAAGCGCAGTCCGTGCCGTTCGCCCGCTTCGTTGCGACAGAGGAATGAGCGAAGAAAATCGCGGTTTTTGTGGTTTCCCGCACCCCAAACAAGCTGAGATCAAGGCCAGATTAGGGTGAAACGAGATACCGCTCCCGGTCCCATAAGCGTCGAAACAATTTCGCGCGAATAAAGACAATTTGTCTTAACCCCCCGTCGAGAGCGCGCATCCCAAAACTCCAAGCAATCACAAACATAACGAGTGGAAACCAAGATTTCACTTGACTGCTTGACAAAAGGCGTGGGAGAATTTTTGCAGCAAGCGCGCAAAGCGCTGCTGATCCGACCACCTCGAGAACAAAGCAAGATCGGTCAGTGTTCCCAGATTAGATGATGGACAGTCAGAGGCATTTACTGACCGACAAACCGTTATGCAAGCTTCGAAAATAGGATTGATTCGACGTTTAAAATCTCAAGACAGGGGGGACGCACTTTTGAAAAACGATCAGTCCTCGTCCACACATCAACATTGCTCGAAACGCTAAAAATGCGGGTCTCGACTTTACTGACCCTCGCACGTGTATCTTTCACACTCAACTTAAAAAAGCGCGAGCAGGTTTATTCGAGTGCAGTTGCGTCAGGGCCTTGGACGACGCTACTTGCTATTATTCAGCTTAAGAACTTCCCGGAACTTTCGCTTCATCGAACAGGAACACTTCACCAGGCAAGATGGCAGGGATAGAAAAACATGATCGATTCGAGTTCTTACCGCAGAACTTTGATGGGTGAGATTAGCTAGCTGGTTAAATTATTGAAAAAGTCGTGACAGCTACTGTCTGCCTTTGCGCGTGTGGAACGTTAAGTACAATAAGCATAGCGCATGATCCTCGTATCATTTTCGCCCATTAGCGACGCCCTCTCAAAATTTGACCGCAGGCCAATTTGAAAGGTTTCTTGTTACGCGTACAAGCTTTCTGTCGAGAAGTGCACACGAAACCGGCAAGCAAAGAAAACATATTTTTACTTCATGAGTTCAGGAGATTTCTAAGGCTTGCAACTGGTGCTTTGCATCAAATTTGCATATCCGTCAAATTGCACCTAATTTTCATTTCCGAAGTTCACGTTACAAGAGTGTATGTGAATTCTATTCTAATCTTTTTCACGAAATTAACCCATTACGTTTTTGTTGATTTGCAAATATTTGGGACGAATACGCTTTATCCCCACAATGCGTGCACTCCTCGTAATGAAATTTTTCATTACTAATTCCTTGATTTTAAACGTTGCTGGAGATGCTTCGAGATGAGCTTAATGTTCCGAAACGTTATCGTTACGGTCCAGTGCACCGCGCACGCAGACATGACGCAAGCGAGCCATTGTTTCCAATCACCGCTTCACGCGACGTCGACAAAACAAAACGGAAGAATCGCGCGCAGTTGCAACGCACCCGAATTCCGACAACTTAACAAAACCAAACCTGCTTAAGGCAAACAGCAACAACGAGAATAAAGCAAGAGAGCACCCAATCGCATCCAGTAACACGGAAGATTGCTGAGAAAGCGAAAGCCTGGCTTACCGTGCTCCATTTCCCGGCGAACCACTCGTGGCGAACGCCGCACGACGATCGCGCGCAGGTCCGTGTCGCGTTCGGGCGACTGTGGGGGGCACAGCCGAGCGGAGAGCCGGCGGTGTTCAAGCAGTACACATGACGGCGTTGCACTCCCTTGTCGCAATCCGCTGAACACTGAAAATATGCGCAGTTGTTTTTATAAAACTGTGCGATCGATGAAGTTTGGAACTTTCATTTAAAAGCAATTAATTTTACTTGATTGTTTATTTGGCCGAACGTAAAATTTTCCACTAGCAACTATAAATATTCAGTGCTGCTCCACAATTGCAGTGTGAGCTGCTTACAAGTGAAATGCTGTTTTAAACGTAAATCGCAGTTACAGCAGGCGTACTCAGAGCAAAAGGAACAATCAAGTCAATGAGTATCCGATTGCTTGCTATAAAACGATTCCTTCATTCGCCAAAAGATTCGGAAATATTTTGGAAGCAACAAGGCACTGTTTTCCAGCCAAACACCGAAGGGTGAAATGCACCAAGTCGCAGCGTGTACCATCAATCTAAGTAAACATGACGAGGCACGATCGCTGCTATGCAAACAACAGCGCACGTTTCTCTTTCTTGGAGGTTATCTCTTTCCCAATTAGAAAAAAACTTATTGTTGGTCGATTAGTCAAGCTGTTTAACCGGTGCACGACTTTGAAAAACCCTTTTGCTCAAGCTATTAAATGCACGCTAAACTCACCGACTCCCATTCCGTCATAAACCACTTGGTGACGCAAGGACCTGCGTCACACGGACGCACATACGACGGTCTCCTGGACGATGCGCATTCAGTGGCTGGCAACGCTTGCCCGTTGCCTGCTTTGCACACTGCTTTTCTGGACTGGGTACCGGTACCGCAGCGAGAATTACACTGAACGAGAGAAAGGCGAATGAGAACAATCGCTGCGGTTGAACCACTGACAAAGGCTCAGCAAAGCGCGCGTCAACCGTTTCATATAAAGCAAGTCAGTGTTTGGTGCGGTCTTGACTAAACCACATTTTCCCAAAGCTTCATGATATGGTGTATAAGAGAAAGATTTAGAAAAATACGAAGCACAACGGGGCACCCCGGCTCAAAATAAGGTTCAGGACAAAAATTACTCCCAGCGATTTTCACAACGTCGAGAAAAGGATCAAGAAAATTTCGATTGGTACGCACGTACGGAGCGATAAAATTTGCACAATACCACTCAACGTCTAACAGACGTCAACCAACCTGGGACCAATCGCCATCAGCTTCCCAGCGCGCACACTCACGTACAACACATTGCTCGTGAGTAGGAGGCTTTGGCAGACGCCGACATTTCCGGTGAAATACCGCTGTAGTGAAATTACCAGCAAACCTCTGCCTGCACACGACACGTCTCGTTCTCCTGCCCGGTCCGCATGTGCGCGTGCACTCCGACCACTCAGAAACGTCGTAGCTGCCACGTGACAAATCTTGTTAACGTGATTGGCGGCGCATAACAAAGTCTTCCTACGAAGCGCCTTAACAAACGTCTTGAAACAATGTTCAAAAAAGTGCATAACAATTCAAAAAATTCTGACTGTATACGCACAATGGAGGGCAGGGTTGTCTGTTGCACTGCTTGACTTTGACTTTGGGCTTGGGAGCAGCGCAATGCCTTTCATCCACGACGCGATTGGAGCCGTCAACGCAAACAACGATCAGGCGCCGGACTCCTGCGGAACAGCAACAGCTAAACGCATACACACGCACTTTCGTAAACGCATACACACGCAAGAAACGCAAGCATGGGTTATGACAAATAAGAAATGTGGAAGCGATTTTTGACTCTCTTCCCATTTGCGTGTTGTTTGCAGCTGTTCAGCCACGACAGAGTATCCAGCATTATTTTCTGCAAATAAAAACCACGCCACACATTCTTGGAACACTGGAACAGATCTTCGTGCTTAATTACCACCTTTAACAACAAGCAACTGCTCTATGTGACTGGAACACGGGTTTCAATTGAGGCGTTCAATGCAGCTGATAGATTTTGCGTTGAAAATCTGATTAATGTTTAGTTAGACAATCATGCCCCACCGACCTCCAATAACAATTAACATCGTACATTCATCACTGAATTCCACTTGTAATGAAGACGCTTTTCACAAAAAATAAATGAAACAAAAGATAAATCAACAAATGCTTTCAGCTGATGGTGCAAACGACTACAAAGCGAACATTTAAAACATTGAACAATGGAACATAAATTATTATCTGCACCGAATTCGGAAATCAGCTGAACAAACATGAAATTTGGTTTCCAAATAAGCAATATGTTTTACAGCTTCAGCTTTTTAATTTGCGAGAACGGTGTCCTGGACAGAATAAAAGAAGACATTTGCTTACCTTGGGCACAGGGTTGTGTACAAGGTCCGAATCCTCGCCGAACCCATTTCGCCACGCCGTCGAAATCCGTTTGTCGGTCGATCAAAAGCGCTTCTCGCAGGCGCCGTGTGCTCTCGGTTTCCGTCATGTCCACGTTCGGCTCCGTCCCCGTTAGAAACGATTCCGACGAGTCGAAATCACGGTGCCGGTTCAGTGGCGTCGAGGCGGCTTGGCTCAAATAGCCCGGTAAGTTGCTGCCGCGAAGATGCGAATGTATCCGCGGCGGGTGTATAAGGGGAGGGCGGTAGTTGCCGATTCCAACCGAGGGCGGGCCGTTGCCAGCCACGTCCAAGTGGCCGCGGTCGAGGGATGACTCCGGGATATCGGCAGATGGCGCAGTCGCTTTCGGAACAATGTACTCGTACCGGATTCCGTGGTTTTCGCGTTGGAAATATAGCTGTGAGTAAACGTAAATTTGTCATTTAAATGTTTCACATCGTAACACAATACGGTAATTCTAATTTTGAAACGTCAAAACGCACTTCATTTTGAACAAAGCACCTGTTCAATGGCGAAACAACTGTTGAGGTGAAAAGTCACCGCAAGCGATTTTTTCAACTTCCTTTAAACCACATCCTTCAAACCACATCTGTATTTTTATTTTTTTTGAGACAAGAACGCCGAATATTCAACCACTTTTCCTCTCAAGCGACCACGGAAGCTGCGACACAGACAAAACCAGCTTGTGAGAATCACCGTCAGCAACAGGCAGTTTGTTGGACGTGTGACAGCCCGTCGATTCACAGGCGTTTCAATCACTCCTCAGCGTCTGTTAGCACTCCAACAAAGATCACTGCTCGTGGCAAGTAGACTGAAAATCTCAGCGAATCAGCCGCTTCCTAAAGCCGCGATGAGCGCTGATTAAAGCCACAACCGAGATTTGTTGTGAAAAAGCAGGTGCCGGTTGTCACAGGTCGGTAGCCAAGCGGACAACGAAACATATCGCCCGCTCTTCGTGGCGCAAAACAGTGCACCTCCAGGCAAACTGTGAAGGCCCCCGTGGAGCAAACGAGGCAGCACCCCAGAACTAATGGTGAGCTAACTCGATTACACCGATTACACTAATCTCCGGGGTGCCCTTAAAAAGACCTGATCAAAAAGCAGTCAGTCAAGCAATGCCTGCGCGAAGTGAAGAAAGCAGCAGAACGTTCGTGCGGACAAAAAAAACAAACGAAAATGGACGTGGCATTTACAGAAAGAAGTATAAGAACGCCAACAGCTTTTTCATGCAAACACTGACCTTTTAAGGAGAAACTAAACACAAAAAGAAAAAAACCGTTCAAAGTTTACTACAAACACAGGAAAATTTTCCGTCCAATTTAAAACATTTTCACTTTGAAAATTCAGTGCTTGTCAGAGCCTTTCGTCGAGTGAACGTAATAGGCCCGCAGGAGAATTTAGGAGCAGCAGTGCGGCGTCAGTTGCCCAAAACCCAAATTATCCGGCTCCGATAACTAGGAGAAAACACTGAAAAGACAGTTTAAGGTGTTGCGAAATTACATGCTGTTGTTGCGCAGTACCGGCGTGCCCTCCACCACCGACGCAGCGGCGTTGAATCGTAAGTTCCAACGGACCGCTGTGCGCTGCAAACATAATCCACTTCCCAGATGCTCGCCAACGTGATGGATGTCAGATTAATAGGCAGACTTCTGACAAACCAAAGACAAGCGCCTTTCGGCGTTTGCAGAACGCCGATTGCAAAACGTTTTGGACAATTCAAGGCGGTGTCGATGTCGCCCGATACCAGCGCGCACAATGCTTTTGTCGTCCTTCGAGCATATTCTCCGCACTACAGGGGACGTGAACAACGTTCACGCAATTAATTTTGTTTTAGTTGCCTGAGCGAAAAAATTTAATAGACTGCAGCTTTTAAGCAAAACACAAGAGCACGTTCGTGATGATTAAACAGGGTTTCCGAGTCGGTGTCGGATGATTTTGGGTGGAGTCGGATTCCGAAGAGCACTTGGAGTCGGAGCCCGACTTTTTTATCCGAAACCGGAAGTCCAACTGAATCATTTTTTACATCGCACTCCTACGCTAGCAATCCTAAATTCGTGCCTGTTGAAATGGTAGAATTTCTTTTGAAACTATTATTGAGACGGATGATTCTTGCTGTGCACCACGATTTCCACTGATATCCAGTTGCTACAAAATTGTTGTCATTCACGTTATCTTAAGGAGTTGGTGTCGGCCATTTTGGAAAGGTCGGAGATGGAGTCGGACATTTTATCTCCGACTCCGCAAACCTGCTTGCAAGAACATTCGCTCTGGACCTGATCGAAGCGCTGACGTTAATTTCTCGGTGTCGTTTCGACAACTGAGCTGAATACCGACGTAAAAGCATACCAGCAGTGAAAGCTTCACACAGATCTGTGCATCTACTGGCGCGGACAACTGCAAGCTGAACAACTGGCATTTCCTTAAAGCATTCGTTCTGTTGCATTTGTTTACTTTAAAGCGCAAGAAATTACTCAGACAGCTGTTAGTGAGGTACGGGTCAAGTGTCCCTTGACGCCATTGTTATAACTAAGACATCCATTTATCGAGTATGTCGTGCGTATTTCATGTCACCGCCTTTCCGTGCCGCATTCGTCGCAGTAGTTATTTGTTGAACTTTTCCTTACTAAAACTCTGAATTGAGGATTTAAAAAACACTCGGAAGACCAAAAAGTTTTTAATTTTTTTATTCCCACCCAGAAGTATTGTATCTGAAGCTGTGTCAGGTGTCTGTCACTGTCCTCAGGTTACATCGGCCTGCTAAGACCCTAGATTAAGAAGCAGGCGACTGGATTAGGAACACAAAAACATTCTGTCAGTTTAGACCTCGTAACGCGCAATTGAGACCAAGTTAAAACGGACGGGACCACGCCATGGTGGTCGCGATGAACAACTCACTGGCTCTGCGTCTGGCCGCTAACAACCTGCCCGCCTTCGGAGCTAGTCGGAGTTTACAAATGCAGTAATCCCGTGACGACAAACGAGCTTCGAAGTTTAGCACACTTTCAAAACAGGTCCCCACCACCAAGTATGTGGCGATCGATCGACAATATGCGCAGAGAGCAAATGGCAGTCGTGACTCAAGCGCATTGTTGGGTGCAGTTTGCTCAACTAATCCCTTAGTGTGGAACGAGCCGGTTTTCGAATAACTAGAAGCAAACACGCAGATGACAGCATCCGATATTAGCCCACCGACCGGGTTGTCCGCCAGTATCAGCTGGTCAAACTGCTTCAGAGTTTTCTCTATCGTCGCGTGTTCGGACATGATCGCGTTTTTAATTACAAAAGATGCACTAAATGAAACTATTTCAGCTTTAACCACTTCCCTAAAGCTGGGTCAAGTTTTCATTGAAGAAAGCGAAGTGCCGCAAAAATACATTGAAATCTATTGCATTCCACCGTTGTAGGTTTTTGATTTCAAGAAAACTTTGTCTGCAATTCAACCAAACAGTGTTCAGAAAACGTTGAACTTGTTGCATGGTCAACAAAACTCGCAGTATCGTGGAGTTATATCGTTTGTCCAAGTTTTACACTGAAAGACGAAACCCAGCGATCCGCCGCCAAGGCTCCTGAGATTAACCTAGCAAACACACTTTCCGCTCAATTGTGCAAGTCACGCATATTTTGACCTGTAGAAAATAGAACGGCTCACAAAAAGGACCACCTAAGGTGGTCAGAAATGAGCCTCTGGACAAACCACGCAGCAGGAAGGTTGGCGCTTGCATATGCCGCAACCTATTTAAGCAAATGTTTTGTGGAGTAGTGCGGCAACCAAAATGAGGGCGTGACAACGATTTTATCTCGCAGTTTCCAGCATTTCTTAGTCACCTCAAGAAGCTATCTTCGATAGATGCTCGTCGAGTAACCACACAACTCGCCACGTATACGCGATAATCGCAGTCGATTTTTCAACAGTCACTCGAAGCTAGTGGAATAATTGCACCACAGCTACCCAGCTTATCTATGCGCATCTAAGGGAAAAGGTGAAGAACACGATACATTTCAGCGACCTGAATAGCTTCCCGATCCGCCAGAGCAAGGCTAGGTCACGCTGCGGCGGTGTGAACGTGGGACGCGAGAAGGAGTATCCGAGAAAAAACAAATTTACCACCGGTTGATCCGCATTTGTCCTTCAGATCAAGGCAATTTTGTCGGCAGCCTGCTGCAAGCTCCGGGCTTGACAGGCCTGAACCGTTGTTCAAACTGTTGCGCGTCAAGTAAAGAGAAGCCGATCCTCATTAGAGATTCAAGCTGTTGCGAACTGCAACAAAGATGAGAAAGTCCAAAGCAGCTCTTGTTTAAAGGCTCGTCTGGCTGCAGTGGAGTGGGGGCACGGACCAAATGCCGATCTATCATAAGGCGGTAGCGCTTTTCAACTAAAACACTAAATTCACCACCTGCAATATTTACTTAAAAGCACTAGTGTTTCTGTATGCTTTCGAGGAATCAGTCGACTGCCATCTGCTTTCGTCTTTTTGCGATGATTCAAACTTGCACATATCTCTATTCAAGTATGTACTTTCCACGATGGGTGT